>Ga0247843_1000056_pt1 | contig 224572 bp, 140 predicted proteins | sample LaCruzMarch2017__FD_192420 | JGI IMG/M metagenome (GOLD analysis project Ga0247843, IMG submission 192420) | Freshwater microbial communities from meromictic Lake La Cruz, Castile-La Mancha, Spain - LaCruzMarch2017_8m | ecosystem: Environmental > Aquatic > Freshwater > Lake | place: Spain...
CGCCGAACTCCAGGCCCGTGGCACCGACCGTGACGGAGGCGCTGCCGAAGCCGCTGCCTTCGTCGCCATGGATGGTGTTGGTGCCGCCGGTGATCTCCAGATTGCCGTAGGAATCCTGGCCGTAGATATCGTTCGTGCCGCCGGACCAGGTCGGATCGATCACCGTCAGTTTGCTCCCACGCGAGGCGAGGTAGGTGCCGCCGGAGTTGGTCAGATGGTAGATCGTGTCGGTCTTGCCGTTGACATTGAACTTGCCGCCGGTCCCGATGCTCACATAGACGGAGTTGTCGAGCTGATGATCGGCCATCAGGCGGACTTCGCCCGTGCCGTTGATCACGACATCCGCAACCGTCTTGCTGGAAAGCCCGTCGCCGACGATGGCGTTGACTCCGGGGGGGGTCTTGTTGAGTTCGAGGCGACCTGCGGAAACCGTGGTTACTCCGGAGTAGGTGTTCGACCCAGTGCCGCTCAGAGAGACGGTCCCAGCGCCCACCTTGCTGAAGCCGCCGGTCCCTCCAACCGCGCCGCTCAAAGTCAAGGTGTCGCCCCCTGCAGTTACCCCGATCGTGCTATCGGTGTTCAGGGTCACCGGTCCCGTGGAGGACGATGTCCCGGTGGCGGTCAAAGCACCCGTGCCGCCGATGCCGGTTCCGTTGAGGGTGAGCGCCTCGGCACCGATTGTGACGTTTTCGAGCTGCAAGTTCGAGCCAGCGGCGACGGAGGTGCCGGCGGCGGTCGAGCCCAAACCGGAGTTGTGTTGAACGACCAACTTGCCCGCGCTCACCGTGGTGGCACCGGTGTAGGTATTGTTCCCGCTCAAAGTCCACTGGCCCGTGCCGGTCTTGGTGACGGTCCCCGTAGCGGACGGACTCTGGATCACACCGGAGACTACGCCATCCCCCGCGCCAGAAAGGTTCAGGTTCCGCGTTCCAGTGAGAGCGGCCGTGGTGAATCCTCCCGACAAGGTGAGCTCGCCTGCCTGCGATTCGATGTTGTATTCGCTTCCCCCGGTGATGGCTGTGATCAGGCCGGACACGGTGTTATCGCCGCTGAGATTCGAAAGGGCTATCGCTGCCCCCGATCGGGCCTCCAGAGTGATTGGTTCAGCCGTGGTAATGTCTCCCGTGAGTTCAAGACGCCCTGTTGTGGCTGCGCCCGTGATCGTCGTCCCACCCGTGGTCGTTCCAAGAGCGGAACCATGGCTGATCCGCAAGACGCCCGCGCTGACGGACGTGGCGCCGCTGTAACTGTTAGCCCCGGTCAGGGTCAACATGGAACTCCCGGACTTTGTCAAAGCAAGCCGGCTGGCGGACTGCGCGAGGATGTTGTCGGTGAGAACCCCGTCAAAGGTGCTGTCCGTCGTCGAGCTACTTACCGTAAGGGTCTTCACCGCGTTGGCGGAGTTGGTGACGAAACCGGTGCCGCTGATACGGTCAATCTGTTGGTCGAAGTTGTTGAGGTCAAAGCCGGCGCCGCTGCTGATCACCACCCCGCTGGCGGTAGGAACGGCGTTGTTCACCCCTGCACGGAGAATGCCACCGCTGATGGCAACGTTCGCTCCGCCGAAGTTGTTGCTGGCGCTGGAAAGCACCAAGGTGCCGTTGCCGACCTTGGTGAAGGCCGTTCCCGAAGCTGTGCTCGTAACCGCGCCGCTGAGGGTGGCCGTGACGGCGGGACTCTCGACGGTGATGGCACGCCCGGTCGCCCCTAGATTCATGGCCCCGGAGAGGGTCAGGTTGTTCCCCGCGACCCGGCCGCCAAAGGTGAAGTCGCCATTGACCGTGGTGGCATTGGCAATGGTGCGAGCCGTGCCGTCACTAAGCAAAGTGGTGCCGCCCGCGATGGTCAAGGTGCCAGTTCCGACCGGTCCGCTGGTCACTACGCCACTGGTCGGAGTGGAGTTGGCTCCGAAGATGAGGCCACCTTGATTCAGGTTGAAGCCGGTGGTGAAAGTGCTCGCACCGCTGAGGGCCAGGACGCCGGTGCCGGTCTTGCTCAGGGAAGTCATGCTCCCGTGCTGGGTGATCCGGGCACTGATGGTCAGCTCGGTTTCGGCAAGGCCGTCGTTGACCGTAATGACCGGGTTGGCATCACTGAACTGCAAGGCCGTCAGCGTCGCCGCGCCCGTGCTGATCGTCGGCGTGGTGGCAAGGCTGTTGTTCGTCGCGGTGATCGGCGTGGCGCTGGTGAGGATGAGCGTGCTCGTTGCCAGGGTTGGCGTGCCGAGAGCGAGGGTTGGGTTGGCGGCCCCCCCCTCGTTGGTGAAGGTCACGCTGCTAAGGGTCTGCGTCGGACCAGTGGTGTAGTTCGCGAAGGTCAATGAACCGCCGCCGTTGATGAACACGTTGCTGGTGGTGGCGATCTGGTTGGCGGTGGTGCTCATCGTCACCGCCGCGTTATTGATCGTCAGATTCCCAGGGATCGTGGTGATGGTTCCCGCGCCGCCCGCCTGCAGGTTCAGCGTGCCGCCGTTCACGAAGGTTCCACCCGAGTAGGTGTTGCTGGCGAACTGCGGGCGAAGGCTGAGGGTGGCGGGGCCGTTGGAAATGAGGGCCGCCGACCCGATGATGGCGGGTTGGATCGCCACCGTGTTCTGGTTGACGTAAAAGAACAGATCCGCGCCGGTGCCGGTGATCGTGTTCGTCGCGTCGGTTGCAGCAAGGGTGGTACTGAAGGCCGCGTTGGTGATCATACCGACGCCAAGGGACACGGTGGTGGTGGTGGGGAACGTGATGGTCTGGTTTGCCGTGGGAACGAAACGCAGGGAATTGGCGGTCACCGCCCCGGCGGCCAGGCTGCGAGTTGTGGCGGCGTCGCTATAGTTTCCGGTGGCCACCAAAGCGGCGCTGACATCCGTCCCAGTGAAGCCCGGAGCCACGATGCCCTGGGTGGTCTGACCCATCACGGAGACGCCGAAGCCGTTCACGTAGGTCGCAAAGGTGTTGCCGTCCGCGACCGCCCAACCGCCGATCAGGTTGTTCACGAGATTGGAAGCGCTGAAGGCGGAACCGTTCACCTGATTCAGAATGATGTTGCCGTTTTGAGTAAGACCCTGACCGCCCAGCGTCGAGGTGCCGGTGGAGTTATTCAGGGTAAAGCCATTGAAGTTGACGCCACTGTGGGTGCTCGTGTTGCGGACCAAGTTTCCGATGGTGAGCCTGACCGTGCTGCCCATGTTGGCATAGGGCAGGACGTTGATGGTGTTGTGACCGCCGGTAACGGTCACCGTGTTCAGGGTCGCGATTGTGTCCGTGGAGCCCGCTCCGTTGATGGTGAAGGTGCCCCCCTGCAGAGTCACCGCATTTGCCGCCGCGATCCGGGTAGGATTCGGGTTGCCGCTCGGGTTGAGGCCGAAGTTGTTCCAGTTCAACGTGCCGTAGTTCAGGGTCAGGCCCGCCGTGCTAGCGATGCTGCCGGAGTCGCGCAGTTCCAGCGTGCCGCCGCGGACAATGGTGGCACCGGTGTAGGTGTTCGCGTTGGTGAACGTCAGCGTGCGCGCCGTGGTGTCATTGCCCTTGGTCACGGCGAGGTTCCCCGTGATCACGCCGGAGAAGGTGGTGGCGGCATTGGACACCGTCGTGAGAACCGCAGCCGCACCGGTGTTCTGGACGGTCCCGCCATTCCCAGGGATCGGGTTGACGGAGGTAAGGGCGCCGATGGCCTGATTCTGGCCCATGAGGTCGAGGACCGCCCCGGTGCCGTTTAGGTTCACTTGGCTGACGGTGGCCGCGCCGGCCGTTGGGACCACGGCAAGGGTGTTGGCGGCACCGGAATTGAGGCGCAGGGTGCCGTTGTTGATCGTGGTGGCACCCGTGTAGTAGGCGCGATTGTTGAGGCTCAAAACGCCGCCGCCTGTCTTGGCCAGACCGACCGTGCCCGTCGTGCCAGTGTTGCTAACGCTGAAAGCTCCGTTGACGTTCAACGCGCCCCCGGTGAGGACGTGGACATACGGCGTCGTGCCTGCGGTGGTGGAACCGAAGGCGGTGTTGATCGTCCCGGTCGCTCCCGCAAGAGTGAGGGAGGCAGCCGCGTTCGAAAGAGACAAGGCGAGCAGGTTGCCGCCGGGGCCGTAGCTGCCGAAGGCTGATCCGAGACCAGAATTGACCGTACTGGTGCCGCTGATGGTCAGGGTGTTGGCGATGGAGTTGACGCTGAGCGCCTGGGTGGCTCCGACGAGGCCGACGTTCAGATCATCCGCCGCTTGGTTGCCTGCCGTGATCGGATCCACATCGGTGGTCAGCGGCAAGGCGATGGCCGACGCAAGCTCGCTCGCCGCCAAGGCGCGGTAGGAGAGGCCGACGGTGTCGCGAACGAGGAAGCCCGTGCCGAGGCCGCTCGCACTGGCATCGCCAAGGATGTCGTGACGAACGCCCATGGTGACCGTGCCGTTCACCCCCGTGCCCTGGCCACCGAGAAGGTTGGGCGTGGTAATGGTCAGGACGCCCTGGCCGGTGGTGCCGACGGCGGAACCGTTGATCCCACCCACCACGAGGGTGCCGTTGCCATTTGCGCTATTCAACGTGCCGATGGCAAGCTGGAGTGTGTTGCTCCCATCCGGAGTGAGTTCGATCCGGCCGCCCCCGTTGGTGACGTTGAAGGTGGTGATGGTTTCGGTGGTGCCTGCACCAGAGTTCCCGTTGAGGGTCAACGTTCCGCCCTGAATGTTCAGGGTGCCGACGACATCGAGGCCGAGGCGGCTGTTCACGTTAGATGTGCCGGAATTATCGAGAGCCAAGAGTCCTCCATTATTCACGCTGAAGGTTCCCCCCCCACTGCCTCCAACCCCAGTAGTCCCGTTGAATGCCTCACCGGAATCCACATAGCGCAGCGTGCCGCCATTCACGGTGATCGTCCCAGTAGTGCCGCTGGCGAAGTTTTGGGCCGAGGTCATCGACATCGTCCCCGTGCCGATCTTTTGCAGCGCCACTCCGTTGATGACCGCGTCATTGAAGCGGGTCAGCTGGCCGGAGAAGGTGGTCGACGTGTTGTCGAAACCGACGGTTAGGGTGGCCGCAGTGCTTGAGTTGACGACGGTGCCGCCTCCGGCGAGAGAGCCCCAGGTCGTGGAGTTGGCCGCGAGGTTGAGGGACGTACCGCTGTCCAATGTCAGAGCGGAAAGACGCGAGCCAGCGTTCCCGGAAGCAATCCTGATGCCGCCGGCCTGGACGTGCGTCGGACCGGTGTAATGCGACTGGGCAGCGAACTGGAGGATGCCGTTGCCCGTCTTGTTGATGCCTCCGCTGGTACCGACGATGCCTTGAAGGGACAGCGCTGCCTGGAGTGGAGCCACATCGACTCCATCGATCGTGATGGGTGCCACGTTGACGGTTTTCGCGGTCGCCCCAAAATCGACCCGGCCATTGACCGAGCTGGTGGTGGCCACGTTCATCGAAGTAGCGACGATGCCGCTGTTCCCAATGGTCAAAACACCCGTGGCACCCGCTCCGGCCGTCGCAGCGGTGGAGAAGGATTGAACGGTGGGGGTCGCCGAGCCCCCGGTGTTGTTGAAGACCAAGCCCGCCAGCGTGTTGTTCCCGAACAGGTTGAGGACCCCCCCGTCGTTGACGGTGACCACGTTCGCTGCGGCGATTTGGCCGGCGAAATTGTTCATCGTCACCGTCGCGCCGTTGATCACGAGACCGTTGGCCGGGACCGTGGCGGCGGGGATGACGGGAGTCGCCGCCGTGTTGGTGAGGTTCAGCGTGCCGCCGTTGACCACCGTACCACCGGTGTAGCTGTTGTTCGCGTTGACCAAGGTGATGGTCCCTCCGGCGGCGGTCAGGACGGTGCGAACCGCGGACGTTCCCCCATTGGGGTTGTCGATGATCCGGGAATTGACCGTGAGGGTGTTGGCGCGGTTGTAGAGATAAAGGTCCGAGGCCGCTCCGGGCGTGAGGCCACCTGCGGTGATCCGGCCACTATCCAAAGTGGCACCGATCGACTGGTTGTTGTTCGGCCCGATCAGACCGCCGCTGGTGAGGTTCAGGGTATCGGTCCCCGTCGCGAAGTTCAGGGCGATGTTGGAACCGCTCATGCTCACCGCATTGACCGTGGCTCCGCCGGTGGGGATCACCGTGGTGGCGCTGAGGCGCACGTTGTCCGTGCCGGAGCTCCCGACGAAGGTGTTGTTGAGGTCATACTGGGCGGCTCCCGTTTGGTTGAGGGATGCCAAGCCGAGCCCCGGAATATAGGTAAGGAACTCGTTGGTGCTGCTGATGGCCCAGCCGCCCACGAGGTTGTTGGTGAGTCCACTTCCGTTCGCGGAGTAAACCACCGGCGTGGTGGCCACCCCGTTCAGGGTATTGACCATGACCCGGGCGTTGCTCCCGATCGTGCCCAGCCCGGTGCCACCTTGGACGATCAAGGTCGCGGCGGAACTGGCGGGGCGGGAGAGACTGTTCAGCGTCAGATCGACGGAGTTGACGCCAGTGCCACCCACGGTGGCATTGATCACGTTGAAGCCTTCGACGGTGGAGACGGCTCCCAAGGTCTCCGTGGAGGCCGTCTGAGCGCGGCCTTGGAATGTCAGCGTGCCCCCACGCATCGTGATGGCGGCGGCGTTGTTGACGCGGTCGGTGAGGTCATTGAGCCCGGCGTTGTTGTCCAAGTTCAAGGTCGCGTAATTGATATCGATCGCGGTCGTGCCGGAGAGGGTGGCATCGCTCTGGAGAGTCAAGGTGCCACCGTTCACCAGAGTCGTGCCGGTGAATGAGTTCGCGCTGACGAGCGTGGTGGCGGAGGCAGTCCCGGAGCGAACCAAGTTCACCGCGCCGGTGATCGAACCGGCAAAGGTGCGGGGGTCGGAGTTCAGGATCAGTTGCGCCGTCGTCATCGACGTATTGGTGATGGTTCCTCCCGAACCCGGATTGGTCGTGTCGGTAATTAGACCGAAGATCTGTTGAGAGGTGCCATTCAGATCCAAGGTCGCGTCCGGACCGCCCATGATGAGGTACTGGTTGGGCGTCAAGGTATTGGTCCCCCCATTCAACTTCAGGGTGCCCCGCGCGATGGTCACGTTGCCGGTGACGGTGTTGCCATTGACCCCGGAGAGCCCGGAAGTCGAGGTCGGAGAAGACACGATCAAGGTGCCAGCGCCCGCCTTCACCAGACCGACGGTTCCGGTCAGGGTGCTTTGCAGGTCCAACGTGGAGCCGGAATCGACGTGATAAATGGACTGTACCGCCGCGTTCGCGATCACCGGGACGTTGATCACATGCGTGGCGGCTCCGGTGGCGAGGACTCCGCCTGATGTCAAAACGAGTTGGTTGAAGGAGGCACCGCCCAAGGTCACCGGGGAACCGCCACTGATCTTCACCGCATTCAAGGTGCGAGTTGCGGTCAACGCAGCGTTGGCCGTCAGATTCATCGTGTCCGTGTTCGCGGCGGAAACGACGTTGTTGGTAACGTTGTAAGCCGAGAACGCGGCGATGCCATTGGCTCCATAGGTGGCGAAGTCCGCCCCATTGACCGTGGCCCGTGCCAAGATGCCCGTCGTGGCAGGTATGAGCGTGGGGGCGGTGGTGAAGAAAAGCCGGTTGCTCGCCGTGCCCAGACCGGCACCCGTGAAGTTCGCGCTGGAGTCGGCAGGGAGGCTGAGGCTGGCGAAGGTGACCGTGGCGCTCGTGGAAGCGGTCTGGTTGTAGATCCCGCCCATGCGCCCAACGGTGAGGGCACCGGTGCTCGTTTCCGTGGAGGTGCTGCCGAGGTAGTTGAACGTCCCGCCCTGGATGGTGACGGCGCGGTTGCCGAGGCGAGTCGCCGTGGCGACCGTATCATCAATGGTCAGCGTGCCGCTGGCATTGACCGTGACCAGGCCGGTAGTCCCGATCCCGACTCCAGAGCCGCTCACATTGACCGTCCCCTGGTTGATGGTCAAGGTCGAGGTGACGGCGGGTTGGTTCACCGTGACGTTGAGAGTCCCGAGTCCATTCTTGGTGATGCCTGCCCCGCCGACGCCGCCGTTGCCGTAGATACTGTTCAAGTTCACGGTACCATTTGCTCCGGCGTAGAAGGTCGTGCTGTTGGCCGTCGCGATGTTCCCATTGATGTTCAGAGTGGAGTTCGCAGCCGCCCCGTAGGTGACGGCATTGCCCGCGTTCTGAGTGATCAATCCGGTCACGGTGCTGGCGACCCCGTTCACGGCCTCGATCGCGCCGCGGTTGTCGAACCCGGAGGCACCGTTGGTCGCCAGGACGATGGGGCTTCCCAAGCTGACCCCATCGAGTTGGAGCGCTGAGTTGCTGACATTGGTGATGGTAACGGTGCCCGAACCGATCGCGTTGGCGTCTTGAACCCGGATGGCCCCGGCATTGATATTGATCGCCCCGGTCCAACCCGTATTGTCCGCGTCGATGGCAAGAACGCCGTTGTCGTTCTTGTTCAACGCGTTGGTCGCAGTCGGGATCGAGAACGGATTCGTGAGGGTCAACGTGTTTCCAGCGGTGACTTCAATCGCGTTGTTGGCCTGATTCAGGACGAACGTCCGTGCCGTGCTGAAGGTGCCGGTGGACCGGAAGCCAACTGCGGTGGCCGCATCGACGTTGAGCCGGATCTGGTTGGCGGCATTCCCCAAGGCTCCATCCGATCCCACGGAGAGAACCCCGCCGAGGACGTCAATCGTCTTGGCGGCTCCACCAAACGTGTTCCCGGAATTTCCGAGGACGAGGGTGCCGGAACCGGACTTGGTGAGATCGTAACCGCCCAAATCCGAGACGATGCCGCTGAGGATGAGACCCTGGACGACATTGGAAGCGGTGGCGGTGCCGACAGCGAAGTGGGAAGCCCCGTTGAGGGTGGTCGTTCCCGTGAATTCCAAACCGTAGCCGCTCTGGTTGGAGACGGACATGATGCTGCCGCCGTTGATCAGCGTGGTCTGCTGGAGGATCTTGTTGCGGGAGTTGGGAGCACCGCCGGAGCGATTCACGGTGATGGCGGTATCTCCGGTGATATTAATGCTCGAACCGAGCGAGAGGCTTTCCTGGGTGCCCAGCAGGTTGCCGTCCGCGCTGAAAAGCAGGCCGCCGCTGGCATTGATCGTGCCCGCGTAGTTGCCAACGGTGAGGATGCCGAGACCGGACTTGTTGATGACATCGGTGGAAAGAGACGGGCTGGCATCGCCGATCGTCACCGTCATTTGCGGGGCGGTGACGGTGGCATTCCAGGTGGAAGGCAGGGTGGTGGTGCCGTTGAAGGTGAGGTTGTTGAGGCCATTGAAGACAGTATCGCCCAGGATGGTGACATTGTTGGTGATGGTCCGGGCAGCACCTCCGGCGAGCACGGTGGTATTGGCTCCGAGCGTGAGAACTCCCGTCCCCACCGGGCCACTAACGACCGGGTCATTAAGCACCGTGGAGTTCGTGTCCGCCGCAATGATCAGTCCGCCACTGGTGACATCGACTCCGCCGGAGAAGGTGCTGGCACCGCCGAGTTGAAGGACGCCCGCGCCGGACTTGCTGATGCCGCCGTTGGTGATCACGGAGTTGACAATGAGGCCCGCCTGCCAAGGCGCGATATCCACGCCGTTGACCAGCGTGGCTCCGACGTTCATGGAGTAGCTGCTCGCAGCGTTGAGATCGAGCGTTCCTGTGCCGATGGTGGCCACCGCGCCTGCATTCGAGGTCGTGACCGTGGTTCCGCCCGTCAGGGTCAAGGTGCCGGTGGGGGTGAGAGTGGGTGCCGCGCCACCGTTGTTGTTGATCGTCAGGCTGGAGATCGTGTTGGCCTGATTGGCGAGAGTCACCGTCGATCCGCCATTCAGCGTAAATGCCTGGGTCGGGATCGTGCCGCCTGCGGTCTGGATGAGCGTGGCACCGTTCAAGGTGACGCCGCCGGTGCCGAGGGTGCCGGAGCCACCCACGGTGAACGTCCCAAGGTTCATGACCGTGCCGCCGGTGTAGGTGTTCGTGCCCCCCAGTGTCAAACCCGAAGCCGCAGGCCGCGAATCGCCCACGGAGAGGATCAGCCGTACCGGACCAGAAGGATCATTGTCCGCGATCGCGGCATTGATGGTGGCGGCTCGCCCGTCGCTGTCATAAGGCGCATGGGTCAGGAAGAAATCGCTCGGCGATCCCACAGTGCCGCTCGTGATCGTTCCGTTCTGGATCGTGACGGTCGTGTTGTCCGTGTTCTGGCCGATCAACAGGCCTCCGCCTTGGAGCCTGAGGGTGTGTCCGCCGAGATCAAGCAACGTGCTGTTCGTGGTCTGGCTCACGTTCAGTGTGTTTACGGTGGTATTTCCAACGAGAGTCGTGGTCCCGGTGGTAGTGTGACGGACGTTATCGGTGGCCAGCGGATTCGTGTTTAAGCCACTGCCCGCATAGCCGGCATAACCGACCGTATTTAAGCCACCAACGCCGTAGGCGCTCTGGTAGCTGGCGAACTCCCGATCCACGATAGCCCAGGGACCGATAAGGTTGTTGGTCAGGGTTGGTGCGGAGGAGATCAGGATCCGGCCCCGGCTGCCACTCAGTCCCAGTTCGCCCAAGTTATTGAATCGCAGGGTGGCGGACGTGTCCGAGCGTGACAAAGAAGTGAGCGTCAATACGCCGGCCTGGACGCCGGCACCGCCATCGTCGGAGAAGATGTTGTTCAGGCCGCCGGCCAGGGTGACCGCACCCAGAGTCTCCGAGGAGACGGTCTGCGACCGGCCGAGGAAACTGATCGTGCCGCCGTTCATCGTAATCGGGGCACTGTCGTTGACCCGGTCCGAGAGATCGGAAAGGCTGGTGTTCGTCAGCGTAAGGGTGCCATAGTTGACCGTGATCGGTTGGGTGGTGTTCGGCAGGGCTCCGTTGTCCGCTAAGTTCAGGGTACCACCACTGATCAGGGTTGGTCCCGTGTAAGTTTGCGCCGCCATCAAGTTGAGGGCGCTAGCGCCCGTCTTGTTGAAGTAAATGTTGCCCGCGACGACCCCTCCGAAGTTCGCAGTTGCCCCAGGGTTGGTGGTCAGAATGGATTGACCGACGGCAGTGTTGGTGACCGTGCCGCCACCGACATCGGCTCCGGCCGCCGCGCCTTGACTGCTCAGGGCACCCACAAATTGATTTCCACCATTGAGATCCACCGTGCCGCCCGTGTTGACCGTGAGCGTGTTGTTGAAGAGCAACGTGTTGGTGGATGCGGACTGAAGGTTCAACGTCCCGTTGTTCACAGTCGTGGCACCCGAGACATACTGCTGCTGGTTCAGATTAAGGGTGCCCGGAAGCGCCTTGGTCATCCCGGCCGTGCCGCTGAATCCGCTGGTCACGTTGAGGGTTTGACCCGAGGCGACGTGAATGACGCCTTCCACGGCGGCGAGAGCCACGATGGGGACGGAGATCGTCGATGTGGTGCCGAGGCCATTGCCACGGGCGAGGATGGCACCGCTGGTGAGACTGAGCGTGGTCGGGTTGAGGCCGCCAAGGCCGCCGACGTTGGGAGCGTTGCTCAAAAGCGGGCCACTTTCCAGGGTGAGGGCATTCAGGGTCTGGTTCCCGGTCAAGGAGTTCGACCGGGCGGCGGTCGCGAGGTAGGTCTGGGTTACGCCCGCGCTGAGAATGTTCGTCGCTCCGGAATACGCGGTAAAGGGAACGATGCCGTTGCCAAGAATCCCGGTACTGTCATAGCTGGCGAACTCCGTCCCATTCACCGTCAGGCGCGGAAGAATGCCGGTGGTGGCCGGGACTTCCGTCGGAGTAGTGGTGAAGCGGATCAGGTTGCTGGATGGGGAAAGGCCGATCAGGTTACCCGTAGCACCCGCACCGAACGCGAGGGAGGCAAATCGCAGCTCGGTGGTGGAGACACCAACATTGGTCATGTTGATGACGTTAGCGCCGGAGTTCAAGGTCAAGGCGCTGGTGTTGATATCAACGAATGGAGCGGCGCTGCTGGTACTGTAATTCAGCGTGCCGCCGGCCAACGTGACGCCGCGGTTGGTCCAGCGGGTGACCGGACCCGTGGTGTTGTCCACCGTCAGAGTGCCGTTCTGGTTGACCGTGATCAAGCCGGTGCTGCCCACGGAGCCGACACCCCCGGAACCTAGCACGAAGGAGCCGCGGTTGACGGTGATGGTTCCCACATAGGCCGGGCTGGCCACACCGATGGTGGTGGTGCCGGTGCCGATCTTGGTCATGTTCGTGAGACCAACAGGAATCGCCGCGGTGGTGAATTCTGTGTTTCCTGCACCCACCAGGGTGAGGGCAAAGGCACCGGACGCGCCGCCCCGGATGGAGAGCGTGTTGCCTGAGTCGGCACCGATGGCCGCCGCAGCGGCGAGGGTGATAAGTCCAGTCTGAATCGAAGTGCCTGAACCCGTCCCCTGAAGGGCACCCCCGGTTAGAATCCCGGTTCCGGAGACACTAAGAGGTTCCGCTAGCGAGATTCCGGCGGGGACCCGCAAAGCAGCGCCGCTGGCGCTCACGATCGTGTTGCCGGTGGTCGTTCCGAGACCACCCGCGTTGAGCACGTTAATCGCGCCCTGGCTAATGGTGGTGACGCCATCCCAGGCCGCGTTGTTTGCGTTGAGCGCAAGGGTGCCATTGTCCGCCTTGGTGAGCGCGGTAGCCGCACCGCCGGTCAGGACGAACGGGGAATCCAATTGGAGGAGATAGCCGCCGGCCACCTCAATGGAACGGGTGTTCGCGGATGCCGCGAGATCGATCTCGCGACTGGTGGTGATGTTTCCGGTAGCGCGGAAGGTCGAGATTCCCGTGGTCGGACTCAGAACGATATCGTTGGCGGCGTTGCCGAGTTGCGCGTCGGAACTGGCGGAAATGACCCCTTGGTTGACGGTGATGTTCCCAGTGAAGGTATTGCCCGCGTTATCGAGCACCAAGGTGCCCGCTCCGGCCTTGGTGAAGCCGGTGCCGCTGAGAGCGCCGGTCAGATAAAGCCCCTGCGTGAGGTTGGAAGCGGTGGCCGTGTTCACGGTGTAAGTGGGCGTGCCGACGAGCGCGCCCGAGTCCGAAACGACGAGGCCGTAGCCGTTGTTGTTGGCCACGATCAGACCGTTGCTGAGGACGGTGTTGATCGTGCCCGGGTCGATGATTTTGTTTGCGGCCTGGTTGAACGGCAGGTTGCCGCCGGCACGACCGACGGTGACGGTTCCCGTGCCCACCGTATCAAACGTGATCGTCCCAGGGAGGGTGATCGTCTCCGCGAAACCGTTACCGACGTTCGGAGAGATGCCATCGTGCAGGAGTTGGACGGCGAGGCCGTTGCCGAGGGCAGGAGCGTCATAGTTGCCCGTGTAGCCAGCGGAATTGAAGATCAGGGTGCCCAGTCCCGTCCGGTTGAAGCTGGTGATCGAAGCAATGTTCGGGATGGTGCCGAGGAGGGCGACGGTCATGCCCGGGTTGGCAATCTCGATTGGGGAGGCACCACTGGCCAGACCGTTGATCGTGCCATTCAAGCTCAAGGTCCAGGCGGTGTTGGCCGTGCTGTCAAAGAGCGGCGTGCCTGCGAAGGTCACGTCGTTGCCGATGGCGAAGGTCCCACTGGTGAGAAGAGTCCTCCCCGCCGCCACCGACAGAGTGCCGGAGCCCAGCGGACCGCTGGTGATACCAGCGCCACCGGAAGTCGGCGTGCTGCTTGCCCCGATGACGAGGCCACCCGCATTCAGATTGACCCCGCCGGTGAACGTGCTTTGTCCCCCCAATTGGAGCAAGCCATTGCCCGTCTTGGTGATGGAAGCGCCAGGGCTGAGGATCGCGGCGGAAATCGAGAGCGTGGGAACCAGATTCGTGACGGTGACACCGCCCACTTGGATCGCCGGGGTGTTGATCGTCTTCGCGCCGGAACCGATGTCGATGGAACCGGCGATCGTCGCCGTGGTGGACGGGTTGCTGGAGGAAACCGTGATTGGCGTGGCATTGGTCAAGGTGAGGAGACCGCCGCTGGTGACCGTGGGAGCAGTCCCGCCCCCATTGTTGTTAAACGTGATGCTGTCGAGGGTATTGGCTCCGACGAGGGTCAGCGTGGAACTGCCGTTCAGAGTCACCGCGTTCGTGTTGTGGATCTGGCCCGGATTCGTGACCATGGTCACGGTGCTATTGGTGAGGGTAAGGCCGCCGGCCGGAAGGATCACGTTGCTGGTTCCATTGGCAGTGGCACCGCCGGTCAGGCTCAAGGTTCCTTGGGAAACGACCGTTCCCAAGCTGTAGTTGTTGGTGAGGTTGCTCAGCGCCAGGGTGCCGCCCCCACTCTTGACCAATCCCGTGGCTCCGGTGATCTGGGAGTTGATCGTGGTCGTGCCTTGGTTGTTGAAGACCACGAGTTCCGAGGTGCCACTGGTGATGATCCCGGGAAGCAAGGTGGTCCCGATGGTGGTGGCGTTGTTGTCGTTGCTGCGCAGAATGCCGCCCAATTGCAGGTGCAAAGTGTCGGCGGCGTTGGCGAAGACAACATCATTGGTGAACGCTCCGCCGATTCTGAGAAGTCCGGTCGTCGTGGTACCCGCCGGGAGGAGGACGGAACCCGCGGCGGTGGCCTGGAGGTTGGTGATGTTTCCGGAAGCGAAAATGCCAGTGGCGGGCGCGGCGTTCGCGGTGCTGATGATCTGGGCGTTGTATCCGGTGAAGCCCCCTTGGCCGACGATGCCAACTCCTTGACCGGTGTTGTAGGCTGCGTAGTCCGTGGTGTTGGCGACGGCCCAAGCGCCGAGGATTCCATTGCCTACGACGGCTGGAGCGGTGCCAAATACGATGCGGGCGTTGTTCCCCTGCTGACCAAGGTTCGTTCCCGTGAAGTTCAGGGTGGTCCCGGCGGACCGGGTCAGGCTGGCAAAGGTAAGATCCACCGAAGTGACGGTGCCACCGCCGGTGGTGGCGGTAATGGTATTCGCCCCTTGCAAGGAGCTGACGGCTCCGAACGTTTCCGTGGCGGCCGTGCTCAACCGGCCAGTCACGCTGACGGTGCCGCCCCGCAGGTTGAGGGGGATGGCATCGCCGATCCGGTTGTTGTTCTGCGTCTGGAGACTGGTGTTGTTGCTGAGGAACAACGTGGAACCGCCGTTGAGGTTGATCTCGGAGGTATTGAGCAAGGTGGCGTCGTTTTCCAACGTCGTGGTGCCGCCCATGAGGAGGGTGGTGCCGGAGTAGGTTTGGGCGTTGGATAGAGTGAGGGTGCTCGCGCCCGCGCTGCCGAAATTGAGCGAACCGCTGATGGTGCCACCGAAGGTGAAGTTCCCGGATTTGTTGGTGACCAGGGCGCCGCCGGTGCTGGTGATGGTTCCGCCGCCGCCTGGCAAGATGCCACTACTGGAGACAGTCCCGGCGTACAGTCCGCCTCCATTCAGGTTAAGGATTCCGGGGCTGTTCAAAACGAGAGCCTGGTTGGGAAAGAACGTATCCGCGCCGCCATTCAGGGTGATTGTGCCGTTGGGGATATTGTGGGACAGACCCGTGATAAAGCTGCGCGCCCCGGTACCGAAGGCCAATGAACCCGCCAAAGCCTTGGTCCAACCGTTTGAACCGGTCAAATTGCCATTCACAGTGAGGGTAGTCCCCGAGGCGACCTGGACGAATCCGGAAGTAGCCCCGAAAGCGACTTCGTTGATCCCGATCGAGTTGTTGCCGCCGGTGTTGAGAATCCCAGCAGCACCCAAAGTCAACCGATTCGAAGCGGCACCGGTCACGGCGATGCCAGAACCATTCAATTTCAGGGCGTTGACGGTGCGATTGGAAGTGGTCGCGGCCGATGCCGTCAGATTCATGGTGTCCGTGCTTAGCGCGGCGTTGAGATCGTTCGAGCTGTTGTAGGACGAGAATGCTTCTACCCCGTTAACGGTGTGCGTGGCGAAGTCCGCGCCGCTGTTGATGAAGATCCGGGTGTTGATGCCGTTGGTGAGGGTTGGTGCCGCTGTGAAGACCACTTTATTGGTGGAGCCAAGTCCAATGATTGAACTTAGGTCGAGCGAAGAGCCCGAGTTAGGCGTGCTGAGCGAAGCGAAAGTGAGCATGTTCGGCCCCGCGCCGGCCATGGTGATCGCGGACGTCCCGGTATTCACTGTCAGCGCCCCAGTCGACTCGCTCGTCCCGCTGGCGTGGCCGATGAAATTCAGGGTGCCGCCACCGGCGGCGACGGCGCCGGCATCGGCAAGTCGATTAACGGACCCAGCGGTGTTGTCGAGCGTCAAGGTTCCGGTCGGGTTGAACGCGACGCTCCCGGCCCAGTTCCCCGATCCGCTGAGGGTGAGCGTGCCGCGGTTGGCGGTGAGGGCGCCGGTGGCGGCGTTGCTGCCGCTGGTCAAGGTGACCGTGCCGGTGCCCGATTGAGCAAGGCCGCTGGCGCCGGTGCCCGCGTTGTAAGACCCGCTGATGAGGGTATCGCCCGCCCCGAACAGAGTGAGAGTTGATGCAGCGGTGTTGGTGATGCCGGTCCCGGAAATGATGAAATCGGCCCCCCCGGTCAAATCGTTCTGCAACGTCCGGCTGGCGCCCAAGGCCACACCACCGCTGAATTCAATGTCCTTGGAACCAGCCACCCGAGGAGGGCTGCCGCCGATCACGACCGGGTTGGTGAGGTTGATGCTGGAGGGAGTCGCGCCTACCTGCAAAGTGCCCCCGTTGAAGTTGAACGTGCCGCCCACGCCGAGCGGGGTGGTGGTCTTGTCCAGGATGAGGATGCCGTCCGTCAGGGTCGTGGCACCGGTGTAGGTGTTGGCGGCACCCGAGGTGGTGAAGGATGCGTTCGAGTCGAGCGCGATGTTTATGGCGGTCGAGTTTGCGCTAGCATTCGGCAAGACCCCATTCCAGACGGTGGAACCGAAGCCACGGATGTTGAAGGTCTGGTCATTCGCCTTCAAATTGACGAGATTGCCGTTGATCGTCAGGAGCGCCCCGTTTTCGAGGTTGTTGCTCAACGTCATGGCGTTGTTCCCTGCCGCCAGCGTGTAGTTGCTGTTGAACGTAATGTCGTTCTGCCCTCCAAACAGAACCGAGGTATTGGTGACGTGGGTAATCGGAGTGGAGGTGACGAGGGGACCCCCGAATGCAAAAATGGCGGCGTTCGAAACGGTGATGCCCGACGCGGAGCCGATGCCGTTGGCCGTCAGGCCGAGATTCCCACCGTTGACGCTGATGGCACCCGTGAACGTGTTCGCGGAAGCAGGGTTCAGAACCCAGGTGCCGCCCTCGGTCTTGGCGACCGAGAGGAGGCTCCCTCCATTGTTGGCCAGCACGGAGGTGATCATGTTGTTGTCCGTGTTGGAACCACGCAGCTCCAGGATCATGGTGAAGGCACCGGTGTTGCTGTTGGTGACGTTGCTCAACGTGAGAGGGCCGCTGCCGGAGGCCTCCAGGCGGTGGGTCCGATCCGCGCTCAGGGCGGTCTGGAAGACCAACGGACGGGAAGCGGTCTCTCCCGACCCTACGTAGATGAGCGGGCTGGAAGTGCCGTTCTGGTTGACGATGAGGGAGCCGCCACTGGCCCCAAGCGAGCTGGACGTTGTTCCAGAGGCGTTACCGAAGGATGTGATCACCAGCGTGCCGTCGTTGACTGTCGTGTTCCCGACATAGGTGTTGGCGTTGCCGAGCATGAGGACACCGGCCCCGTTCTTCGTCACGTTCCCGCCGGCACCACCGCTGATGACGCCGGAGAGGATGCCCGCCGTGACCATCGTGCCGGTGTTGGCGTTGGCGGTGGTGGTGAAGGTGCGCGTCGCGGTGCCGAGGTTGATGTCGTTGGTGATCTCCGTCTCTCCGAGAGCCGTGGTGGAGCCGAGAATTAGGAAAGTGGGGTTAAAGGTAGCCCCCCCCCATGTGAGGCCACCGCCGCCGAGGCTGACGACGAGGCGATCGGTGCTGGCCGCCGCGAAACCCGAGGCACCGCCGGTGAGCTGCACATTGCCCGCTGCCGCGCCCAGGGTGCGGTTGAACGTGCCGGAGGTTTCCAAGACGCCGCCGTTGATGGTGAGGAGGCTGTTGGCCGGGATGCCAACAACGGGGCCCGAGGTGAGCGCACGGAGCGCGCCGCCGGAAATCGTGGTGGTGCCGGTGTAGGTGTTGGAGGTCAGCGGATTGAGAATCCAGAGTCCGGCATCCGCCTTGGTCAGGGAGAGCGCTTCGCTGGCATTCGGGTTGTCGCGCAGGCGGATGCGCATTTCATTGTCCCCGATGGAGGTGCCGCCCAAGGTCAACGTCCGGACGCCCGCGCCGCTGAAGCTGAGATCCGCCGTGCTGGAGAAGATGATGGAGGCGTGGTTGGCATTGCCAGTGGCCAGGACGCCATTGCCGTATTGACCGGAGGACTGGATGGTGCCGTTGGCCGCGAGGGTGAATTCGCGGTTCGTGGAGAAGGACGGCGACTGCGTGGAGGAGAAGATGGTGGCGTTGGAGCCGGTGTATTGCAGCGTGCCGCCGTTGAGGACGAGGTTGGCGGCCGTGGCGCCGGTGCCGATGGGGCTGTTGGTGCCGGCATTCAAGGTCGTAGTCCCGGCGGGCAGGGCGAAGGCGACCGTGCCCGCGCTGATGGTCAGGGTGCCGAAGCTGGAGGTGTTGTTGGTCAGGGAGAGGGTGCCGGAGCCGTTTTTCACGAGATGAAGGTCGGCATCGGTGATTTGACCGGTGAAATAGCCGCTGGAGTTGTTGTTGCCCACGCGCAGGGTGGCCGCCGCACCGGTGTTGGTGATGGTGCCGGCACCGTTGAGGGCGTTCACCGAGTTCGTACCGGAAGCCACCGTGCCGACGCTGACGCCATTGAGATCAACGGTGGCCCCTTGCCGGACATTGAGACCGATGTTGCTGGCACCGAGCAGACCACCCGTGGCCATCTGGAGGGTGCCCTCGTTCACGTTCACGGTGCCGGAGTAGGTATTGCCCCCCCCAAGGATGAGGGTGCCCGCGCCGCTCTTGGTGAGACCCGCCGTGCTTGTGCCGAGGACGTTGTTGATGGTGAGGGTGTTCGCTCCGTCCACGCGAATGGCGAAATCATTCGCCGCTGCCGAAGTATTGATGGCGGAACCCGCGAAGGTGGCGCTGCCGCCCGTCTGGATGATCCCTGACCCGGCCGCGACGCCGAGGGTGAGGACCCCGGTCGTGGTCAGATTGAAGGCACCGCTGTTCTTGATCGAGTTCACCGCCAGGGCGGTCTGCGCGGTGATTGTCCCCGTGATTTGATTGTGGCTGCCGGCCGTCAAGGTGGCGGCACCTGCTGCCGCATTCAGGAAGCCAGCGTCCGTGCCATAAGCTGGAGCGCGCAAGGTGGTGCCGGCACCCGAGTAGGCGAAATCGGAGCCGTTGAAATAGAGGCCGGAATTGATGAATTCAGCGGTGCCGGTCATGTTGACGGTGCCGGTGTTCGAGACATTGACGGTGCCGCCCGCCGTGCGCACGGGGACTGCCCCAAAGGTGAGCGTTCCGGAGACGGCGGTGACGGTGCCGTGGCCCGCGGCCATGGTGAGCGCACCCACGGTTTCCGTGTTCGCACCGCCGGTGTACTGAAAGGTGCCACCAGCGGTTTGGGTGAACGTATCCACGCCGAAGGTGACCGCTCCAGCGTCCGGCAAAATGTCAATGGCGGCAGCGTCCGTCAACTTCAGGGTGCCGTTGGAGATGGTGGTGGAGCCGGTGAACCCGTTGCTGGATGTGGGTGCCAGCACCCAGGTGCCGGAGCCGATTTTCTGGAGGCTCGTGACTCCCGACACACCCGCGGATGTGGAGGAACTCAGGGTATTGTCATCCGTGCTCGTGCCGCCCAGAACGATCGTATGGGCACCACCGGCACCGACGCCGTTGGTGATGGGGCCACTGATGGTGAGGGGGCCGGAACCACTGGCGTTGAAGAAGGCGTTGGCCGTGGTGGTGTTGATGGTGATCGGCTTGCTCAGGGTCGCGGTCGCGCCGGTATAGGTCAAGGTGCCTGCGGTGCTGGTGGCGTTGCCGATGAGGATGCTTGAGGAGCCCGCGAAGGCGCCGACATCGCTGAAGGAAAGCGTGCCCCCGCTGATGGTGCTGACACCGGTGTAGGTGCTGGCGCTGCCGCCCCAGAAGAAGGTGCCGCTGCCCGCCTTGGTCAGGTTGTGGGCCGCCCCCGAGGCGATGACACTGCCGGTGATGATGGTCTCGGCATTGCCTTGAACGGTGTAGGTGTTCGCCGTGGTGCTGGTGTTGTTCCAGGTGTTCCCCGTGTAGGTCAGCGTGCCATTGGTGCCGTTGTTGATGGTCCACTGGCGATGCTCCGCCGCCGTCGGCAGAGCACTGGTGAAGGAAAGATTGTATCCATTGCGCCCGTTGTAGTTGAAGTTCACCGTGTTCGGTCCAGTGTCCCGGCTGAGAGCGCCGAAGGTCACGGTTTGGTTCTGGAGGGATGTGCCGATGCCCAAGGCACCGTCGAGGGCATGGTCCACGAAGATCGTGCCCGAGGTGTTGTTGCGATAGCGCACCGTCCTTCCCGCGAAACCGGAGGCCGCGTCCGTGCGCACTTCCAGGGTGCCGCCGTTGAGGTCGACCTGGCCCGCGCCGGCATTGAGCCCGAGGGCGCTGTTCACCGCCACCCGAACCGTGCCGGCGTCAATCCGGGTGGGCTGAGCGAAGGTATTGTTCGCGTTTTGCAGCCACATCGTGGAACTCACGATGTTACCGGCCTTGACGAAGCGGTCGCCTGCTGTGTCCACCCCGGAGACTTGGCCGGCGATGTTCCAGTTGCCGTTCCCGTAGAACAGGTTGGAAGTGCCCGAGCCGAGGAAAACATCCCCCGTCACCGTGGTGGTGCCGTGGGTGGCCCAAGCGCGCGCCTCGCTCACCGCCGAACTGACGGTGAGACCGCCCGCGAGCGTGTTGTAGCCAATGCTGACCAGGGAGCCGGTGAGATTGTTCGCGCCGGGGCCACGGCCCGCGATGCTGACTTCGCGGTTCAAGATAATGCCCGCAGTGCTGCCTACGGAAACGCTGCTTCCCTGAAGTACGAGGGCACCTCCGGTGAAGCCAGCAGTGCCGCCCGCGCCCGTGGTGTTGGCGATCCCGGTGACGGATATGGCGGTGCCCGTGAGACTGCCGAGCTGGTTGGCGTTGGTAATGACCACAGAGCCCCCCTTGATCGCGATATCGCCGGACAAAGTGTTCACGCCGCCCAAGCGCAGAGTACCGTTCCCCGTCTTGGTGAAACCCGATGTCCCGGAGAGGATCGAATTGACCGTCGCCCCGTTGTTCCCCGAACCGTTGTTGTTCACCGCGATGACCGGGGAAGCGAAACCGGTCGGACTACTGAGGGTCAAGGTGTTCGACGTGATCGTGTAGCCATTCACGTTGAAAGTGAGCCCACCGGCGGTAATGGGCGCTCCCAGCGTCACGGTTCCCGGGGTTCCCTGGAACACCGCGACATTGTTAATCGAGTTCGTCCAAAGTCCGCCGGTGTTCCACCAAGCCGTGGTTCCGGCGTCCCAGGTATTACTCCCTCCATCCCAGAGAAGATTAACCGGGGCCGCCGATACCGGAACGGTGTTCACGGCCAGGAGCGGAATCAAGATCGCAGCGATCGCCTGCCGGAAAACAAGGCGGTTGGGTGCGGACGCGGAACGGAATTTCATACGGATCGAAGGAGGGTTGGCGCGGTTGAAGGCGGATGTGGGCAACAACACCTCCCCGTTCCCCCGGAAGGGAACGCGAGAAGATGCGGCAAAACCCACGGCCTCACGTTCTCACATGCAAAAAAAACCTCCGTCTGCAACTCAATTCCGCGAAAAGCCTCATATTTCGCTAGGTCTCGGTCGCAAATCTGAGAGTTGTCAGCGGTACGCAGAGCGAGCCGAATCCTGACGGATCCGGAGTCGGAGAGCGACTGAGTCCTCGCGCGATTCGCGAATCAGGCGGTGGCCTTGGGCTTGATCAGGAACGTGAGCAAGGCACCGGCAATGAGGAGAGCGGCCGCGACTTGGAACGAGGAATCGAAGTTCCCGCTGCTGGCTTTGAGGCGTTGCGCAACGGAACTCAAGAGGCTGCCCGCGCCCCAAGCGGTGAAGAGGATGCCGTAGTTCATCCCGAAGTTCTTGAGGCCCCAGAGGTCTTTGGCAAAGGAGGGGAAGAGCGAGAGGTTCGCGCCGTAGTTGAAGCCGATCAGGGTGGCAACGAGCACGATGATGTATTTGGCACCGTCCGTGGAATTGGTCACAGGGATGGCGATGAGCATCAGTGCGGCCTGGAAGAGAAGGACGAGGAAGAGGGTCCAGCGACGTCCGATTTTGTCCGAGAGCAATCCTGCCCCGATCCGGCCGCCCGCATTTCCAACCGCCATCACCGCAACCGCGATGAAGGCCGCCTCCTTCATGGTCGTCTTGGCCATGCCGCTGATGCTGCTGATGACCATCAGCCCCGCCCCAGCACCCGCGAAGTAGATCAGCCAAAGCAGCCAGAAGGTGGGTGTCCGCACGATCTCACCGGGGTTCAAACCGGATGGGGCGGGCTTGGCCCCCGCAGCGGGAGCGGGCCCGGCGAGGTACCCGGCGGGCGGATTCTTGAGCAGCTGGGCCAGGCCAACAATGACGACGAGGAAGGAGCCGCCCAGGATGAGCATCGACTTCTGCAGCTGATAGTTCGCGACGAGAAATTTCGAAAGCGGTGCCAGGTAAACCGGAGCCAAGCCGAAGCCCGCGACGACGAGGCCGGCGATCAGTCCGGTCTTGGCCGGAGGAAACCACTTCAGCGCGGGAGGCGTGGCGGAGGAATAACCGAAGCCCATCCCCAGGCCACCGAGCACGCCAAAGCCGAGGAGCCAGAGGCCATAGCTGCTGGTCGTGGAGATCAAGATCAGGCCCGAGCCGATGAGCAATCCTCCGAGCGAGGCGGTGACACGCGGCCCGAGTTTGTCCTGGCAGCGTCCCGCCAAAATCATGGCGACGGCAAAGACGAGGCAGCACAAGGTATAAGGATCATTGAGCTGCGACCCCTGCCAGCCAAACTCCTTGGAGATGGCGTCCTTGAACATGCTCCAGGCATAGAGAACCCCGAGCGCGAGGTTGATCCCGAGGCCGGCAAAAGTGACGATCCAGCCGTGGTTCGCGGAGGACGTGGCGGGTGCGGGGGCGGCGGACATTCGCGGAGAGTATGGACTCCGTCGCCGGATGGCAAGCGGGAAGCGGGAGGCCGTCCTTTGGTTCTTGGTTCGACCGGGCAGTTGGCACCACCCGCCGCAGTAGCGGCAAACCTGGATGCCGAAGGGTGACTCGGGGAGCCTGCGATCAGCAGGATAGTTGGCGGTTGGCGGACTGCGGAGGCGCGGGTGTTTCCCTCATCAATCAGAACTCCCGGGATCAGCAATCCTCAATGCGAGTGCGATGTCCTTTAGGATTGATGAAGGATGATTTTTGATTTTTGAGGGGGCGGGAGAGGTGGGGTGCCCCGATTCCCGTCACCCCAGTCCCAGCAAGACACGAGCCTCCGCTTCGTTCATCCCCGAATCGAGCAACCGCCGCAGCGCTTCCCGCAAGCCATCCTCCCGGCCCTTCTCCAGCCCCTTCTCCAGGCCTTCGGCGTACTTCCCGGACATCAAGGTTCGTTCCACCCGAACCGCATCCCAATACCGATCGTAGGCTTCGAGTTCGCCCAGGCTGAAGCCAGATTCACGGGCCAAGTCCAGGGCGTCGCCGATCTCCGGCGCTTCGGGCCCCAGACCGTCGTGCAGTTCGGTCACTCCCTCGGGCGTATCGGCCTCTCCCGTGGCGGTGAGAAAGCGCAGCCAAGCTCGGCGCAGGCGGGGTTCGACGTTTTCGGCGCGGAACTTGGGCAGCTCAATGAAGACCAGTTGGAGCCCCTCGATAGTCCTTTCCGGCTGCTGAACGTTGACCATTTGGTAATGGTGATAAAACTCCGGCCCGGCGCGGTCGAAAACATCGTCCAAGACGCTCAGGCCAATGACGGGCTGAAGCAGCTCAAATCGCTCGCCCTTTTCCAGTTGCCGAACATACGCCTTACTGGCGTTGAAGAGGACGCGCTGCAGGAAGGCGCTGGTCCAGTTCATCTGCATCTCCACGATGAACTGCCGGCCGGATTGGTCGCGGCAACGGACATCGACGATGCTGTTTTTCAGAAGGGGAATCTGCGGGATTTGCTCTGCGGGCAGGTATTCCAGACTCACGATCTGACCATCCGCCGGCAGGGGCAGGAGAGCATTGAGGAAGGAGCGCAGGATCTGCGGGTGCTCGCCGAAGATGCGTTTGAAAACGAGGTCGTTGCGCGGATCCAGGTAGCGGCGCTCCATGGGGCAAGATGGTGCGCCGGGTGACACTCGTCAACGCGGTGGAGTGGCGGAAGTTGAACGTTGGAAATTGAACGTTGAACGTCCAACATCCGCCATGCGCAGCGCCGTTTTCTTTCTGTTCCTCCCGGCGATGCTCCGCTCTGCTTTCGGCGCCGAGCTGGAATTGCCCGAGTTGCCGGGGACTTGCCGTCAGGTCATCGCGGTTTCCTCTCCCTCCTGGGACAGCAGCAACGCAATCCTGCAACGGTTGGAGCGCCGACCCAGCGAGCGATGGACGACCGTCGGACCGGACTGGGCGGTGCGGCTGGGAAAGAACGGGATGACCTGGGGACGCGGCCTTCATGCGATCCCCTCCGGACACCCCGGCAAACGGGAGGGCGACCGGAAGTCGCCCGTGGGCATTTTCCGTCTCGGGACTGCTTTCGGCTACGCGCCCGCCGCGCCCGATGGCACTCGTCTCGATTGGCGGCAGGCGACGGATCGAGACTTCTTCGTGGATGATCCCGGGTCTCCCGACTACAACCGCTGGGTTCGGCTTGAGCCTGGCGTCGTAGCACCGTGGCGTACCGCCGAAGTCATGGGCCGGCCCGACCCTCTCTACGAATTCGGGATCGTGGTCCGGCACAATATGGACCCGGTCGCGGCCGGATCGGGAAGCGCGATCTTCCTCCACGTCTGGGGCGACCCGGGATCGGCCACGGCGGGTTGCACCGCAATGGATCGCGAGAATCTCATAACGTTGCTTGTTTGGCTGGACCCGTCCAAGGAACCGTTGCTGGTCCAGGCACCCAGAATTGAGTTCGCCGGTTTGCGACTCCGGTGATTGTTCGCGGCGATTTCGATTTCGATGCAAACGATCCTCGCAGCGAAGGACCTGAGGTCCTTCGGGCGGGTGCGGGGTGGAGCGCGCCTGACCCGCCCGAAGCCGACGCAGCGGCTTCGCTACGAGGAACGGCGCTGAACGATCAACCTCCCAACATCTCCCCAATCACCCGGCCATCGCTCCACGCCAGAGGACGGCCCACTGGGGTCATGATTTCATAGGTGGGATCGATCCCCAACGCGGTCTGGATCGTGGCGTGGAGATCCTGAACGTGGACGGGGTTAGCTGGTTCCTTCGATTCGCCCGAGGGATCGGTTTCCCCAAGGACGTGGCCACGCCGGAATGCACCCCCGGCCAGAGCGACGCTAAACCCGTGCGGCCAATGGTCCCGGCCTTCCACCGGATTCAACTTTGGCGTCCGGCCAAACTCACCTCCACAGAAGACCACGGTGCGGTCCAGCAAATCGCGCTCCTTTAGCTCCTTGATCAAGGCCGCGAAGGCGGGATCGAGCAAGGCAATCCGCCCCGCCTGCAATTCATGGTTGTTCACGTGGGTATCCCAACCGGACAGAGTCACCTCGACGCACGGGACGCCCGCCTCGATCAGCCGCCGCGCCGCCAAGCAACCGCGTCCGAAGGGGGAATCTCCATAAGCAGCCCGCACCGCCGCCGGTTCCGACATGACATCGAAAGCCGTCAACTGCTCCGAAGTCATCATGCGGCGGGCCCGCTGCAACGTACCATGGTGCAAGGTCCGTTTCTCCAACCCATCCCGGCCCTGGGCGAAGGCCGCTTCCACCACCGACAACCCCGCCAGTCGGCGATCCTCGCGCGTGACCTCCACCCGGCCGCGCATGTCCGGCAGCGGATTTTTGGGATCGCCCAGTTGAAAAGCGTCGAACGCTCCGCCCAAGAACCCGCCTCGCGCGGCCCATTTGTTCGGCAGGATGGAGATGTGGGTGGGAATCTCCACCGGACTCCCGGGGAACTCGTGGCAGAAGACGGAGCCGATCGCCGGATGCACCAAGCTCGGGTTCGACCGGTAACCGGTCTTCATATTGTAAACCGCCCGTTCGTGGTCGCCCTCCCGGCTCATCGTGGAACGGACCAGAGTCACCTGATCCATGATTTCTGCGGTGTGGACCAGGCCGCTGCCGATGCGGATTCCCGGGGCGGAGGTCGCGATGTCGGTCGAGCCGTAAGCGATCGCGGCCCCAGCGTGGGGATCAAACGTTTCCAACTGGCTCGGCGCGCCCTCCAACCAAAGGAGGATGAGATGCCGGGCCGGTTTGCGCTCTCCCTGGATGGCGAGCAAGTCCCCCATCCCGCTGAGCCAGCCCAAGCCAGCCGCCTGGAAAAGGCTGCGGCGCGACATGATCGGGTTCAATGGTTCCATGAGAACTCCGTGGCGTTGAACAGACTCCAATAAAGATCCTCCATGCGCCGGGCGCGTTCCCCATTCTTCGTTTGCCGTAGCCCCGAAGTGAAATGTTCCGCCTCGGTCGGAGAGGGCGTGCGAGTCAATACGGCCAGGTAGGCGGCGTCGACCGCCGAAGCGTCGTCCCGGGAGAGGGCTCCGATTCGCGTCGACGCATTCATGACGAGGTTTTCCTTGGTGTGATCCCGGACCAGCTTCCCGTTCATGAGGAGGAGCCGTTGCGGCACTGTCCCGCCCGCCGGATCGAATTCGTTCTCCCCCTGGTCACCATAGCGCTTCACGAAATCTCCGGTCTCGCCAAACCGTTGCACCCGAAGCAAGATGTGCGAGGCCGCATCGATCGTCGAGAGAGAGGAGGCCTGGTAAATGCTGCGCGCGACCTGCTCTGGCCGTAAACGAGTCACCGGGAAGGAGGTCCAATCGGGGGCTTCCTCCTCGACCGGTCCGATGCTGGCCCGGCGGAAGACAGCGGTCGCCGCAATGATCCGGACAAGCCGTCTCAAGTCGTAGCCGTGTTCCACGAAATCCCGGGCGAGCCGATCCAGCCCCGGAGGCAAGGGCCCTTCCAGCGGGATGCGGTCGATCGGCGTAAGCAACGGCCGGCCGAAAAGCAACGCCCAGACCCGGTTGACCGCCGTCCGCGTGAACCCGGTGTTCTCCGGATGGGTCACCCAGGCGGCCAGCTTTTCGCGCAAGCGTCCGTCTGCCGGAACCCAGGCTTCCCCAAAAGGCACAGCCGGGGAAAGCACCACCGCTTCGGCCGTTCCCCGCATCCGCACCTTGTAGTCCTCCGTCGCGGTATCGGAGACGCCGGTGAGGGTAATGTCCGCTTCCTTGAAGAAGGCGGCGAGTTGATGGAAGTCCTTCTGCTTCCATTTTCCTTCCAGGAAGTCGTCGTGGCACTCTACGCAATCGAGACGGATTCCCAGAAACGCCCGGGTCAAACGCGCGGCGAGACGGGCCTCCTCCGGCCCGGTCTTTTCCTCAACCGTCCGGGTGATGAAATTCGACGCCGGCAGACTGGTCGAGGTTCCCGTGGTGGAGAGCAAATCGCGGACCAAATCGTCGTAGGGCCGATTGGCGGCGACTTGGTCGCTCAACCAATCGACGAAGCGGCGGCGCCGGAAAACGAGAAACGGTCCGCTCTCCGTGCCCACATAGGCGCGGGCCAAACGTTCCGCGAGGTAATCGCTGAACCGGTCATCCTGCAAAGCCCGCTCCAGGAACCAATCGATCCGGCGTTCCGCAGGCACCTGGCGCGCCAAGCGGATCTCCTCGTAGGACGGGATGGTCCCGAGCAATCCCAGGCTCAGGCGGCGGATTACGGTGAGATCGTCCGCCAGCGCCACCGGTTCCAGGCCCTGCGCCCCCCAACTTGCGGCGAACTCGGCATCGACCGCCTGGGCTACCGTCTCAATGTCCGGATCCGGAACAGGGATTTCCCCGATCTCTTCCAGCGGCGCGCGCCAGAGCAGAGCCACGGTGATGGTCACGGCGCATCCGCTCACCACCACAAAGAGGAGGCTCCGCAGCCAGACCGGCATTGCCGTGACCCGCGACATTCCGCCAGAGTAGCGGACTGCGGACGAGGAGCCAAGGGGGAAATTGGAGCGATGCCTTTCGTGGTCGTTGTCGTTGTCGGATCTTCGACCTGTCGACAACGACAACGACAACGAGAGGACGGCGCTACTTTTGTTCAGACCTGCATTGCTCCGAACCCCACGAAGCCGCTACGCTGGCAACCGCCCCCCCTCTCCGATGAAATCCCTGGCTCAAGCCTTCCTCCGCTGCGCGGCCTATCTCTTCGGGGTGGCGTCGCTCGTGGCGGGACTGGCGGTGCTCTCATCGATCCCGGTTCTGAATTTCCTCGCGTTTGGCTACCTCCTCGAAGCCGCCGGGAGGACGGCACGATCCGGCCGATGGCGCGACGGGATCTTTGGGCATCGGGAAGCGGCCTTGCTCGGGGCCGTCGCACTGGCGGGCTGGATGCTGGTTTTGCCGATCCGCTTCATCTCCAGCCTGTGGCGGGACGCGGATCTCCTCGGAGCGGCCGCGCCTTCAATCCGGATCACGGGCGCGCTGCTGCTCCTGCTCACCGGGGGATTGTTGGTCGTGGTCGTCTTGGGGTTGCTCGGAGTGGGCTACGTCCACGGGCGCGATCTGCCGGGCCAGTCACGGTTCCTCTCTCGCGGTCGGGACGGACTCTTGGCCTTGCTGGTGGATCTGCGGTTACCCCGGCTCTTCACGTTGGGGCTCTGCGGCTGGATCGGAGGCTTCGCCTGGCTCGTCTTGCCGATCGGGGTCTTTTACGCCGCATCGCGCATCCCGAGCAATGCCGCCGTGCTGGTGATGGGGATCGGTCTGATCCTGCTCGTTCCCGTGGCCACCAGCCTGCCCCTGGTGCAGGCCCGCTTCGCTGCAAGCCGCCGTTTCCGTGATCTGTTCGACTGGCCCGGCCAACGACGGTCCTTTCAGCAAGCGCCCCTGGCTTCGCTGGTCGCGGTCCTCGCCACCTTCCTCGCGGCGTTGCCCTTGTATCTCTTGAAGATCGAGCTCACGCCCCGCGACCTCGCCTGGCTGCCCGGGCTCTTCTTCATCCTTCTCCTTTGGCCGGCCAAAATCCTCGCGGGATGGGCCATCTACCGGGCGGAACAGAACCCACTCCCCCGCCCCGGGATCTGGACCTGGTCCGCTCGACTCCTCCTAATCACCGCCGGCCTCGCCTACGGTCTTCTGATTTGGACGATGCAATACCTCTCCTGGTCGGGAGCGAGGAGCTTCCTGGAACAACACGCCTTTTTGCTTCCCGCACCGCTTTTGTGAAGCGTTTCCCAATTGGAATTTCGTCAAGATCGTGGTTCAGTCCGCTTCCTTGCCGACTCTCATGCTTAGCCAGCCCGAATCTGAGCCAGAAGGCACCCCTGCCGTGAAAGGCGCTTTGAGATCCGCCGTCGCTGGCCGCTACTCCGTGGAGTTCAACGCGGAAGGACTTGCCGATGGCCTCAGCGGACAATGGACCAGCTTCTCCTCCCACGACACGCTGCTCAACGCCATCCGGGCTTCGTCGAAAATGATGGAGTTGGCCAAGGACTCCCTCGGCATCGGCAGAGTGGACCCCCATTCGGACGATCGAGTCGAACCGTGGATCCGGGTCATGGACCTTTGGAACAACGAACTGGTCGCCTGGATCGATTTCGGCGCGCTCCACGTCCGGGGCGACGAAGATCTGGTGACGGTCGTCCCTGGCGGGCTGCGCCGCTGGCTTTCCCTTCAAAATATGCCATCGAACCCCACCCTCAGCGATTCCCCGGACCACGCCGAATGGCTCCGCTTCCTCGATGCCGTCATGGCCGATTTCGGCTGTGCCACCGGCACCCTGCACCGGCTCGATCCGGCGGACAATCTCCTCAAACTGGTCGTCTGCCGGGGCATTCCGGAGCACCTCCTACCCATCATTTCCACCATTCCGATCGGTAAGGGCATCGCCGGAACGGCCGCGGAACGCCTCGAACCGGTGGAACTTTGCAACTTACAGACCGATACCTCCGGCGTGGCCAAACCAGGGGCGAAGCAGACCAACGTCCAGGGCTCCCTGGCGGTTCCGGCGCTCCATGCAGGCGAACTCCGCGGCACCCTGGGAGTCGGCAAAACGGTGCCTCACGACTTCACCGAGGACGAAAAAAACCGGCTCCTCGCCTTCGCAGCGACGGCGGCCGCGCGCCTCCGTTGAAGCACCCGGTCCGGAAAAGGAGCGAAAAGCGGCTGAAGGACCAGCCGCGCCGACTTCCAAGGCTTCCGTCCGCGCCTAATGCAAACGGACTGACCGCCCCCCCTTTCCCAGCACCAGATCAACACTCTCCCTGATGCTCTGTGCGTCCGCGCCTCCGGGAGAGAAATTCCATTCCCGTGTTAGGGATCAGTCCTTCGCGCCGCGCGGGTCCAAGGCATCCCGCAAGCCGTCCCCGAGAAAGTTCAGACAAAACAGCGTCACCGCGAAGACCGCCGCCGGAAAGAGGAGTAACCCGACACTGGTCGTCATCCGGTCCGCCCCTTCCTTGATCAAGGTTCCCCAGGAGCTGTTGGGCGGTTGCACCCCCATTCCAAGGAAGCTGAGCACCGCTTCCAAGCGCATCACAGAGGGAACGGTCAGCGTGGTGTAGACGATGACCGGCCCCAAGCAGTTCGGGATCAGGTGACGGAAGATAATGCTCCCATGACCGAGGCCGAGCGAACGAGCGGCTTCGATGAATTCCTGCTTTTTGAGGGAAAGCACCTGCCCCCGGACAATGCGCGCCATGGTGAGCCATTCCACTGCGCCGATCGCGATAAAAAGCCAGAAAAGGTTCATCCCGAACAACGACATCAGGACAATGACGAGAATCACAAAGGGCATCGCATAAAGGATATCCACGAAACGCATCATCACGGCATCAACCTTCCCGCCTACATAGCCGGCCACCGCCCCATAGGTCACACCGATGATCGTGGAGACCAGCGTGGCGACGACACCGACGGCAATGGAGACCAAGCCGCCAAAGAGGATCCGGGTAAAGATATCCCGACCGAGCGCGTCGGAGCCCAACAGGTAGCCATGGCCCGGCGGGGCCAGGATCCGGTCCAGGTGGTTCTCGTTCGGATTCGGAAGCACCCCGGCGATTGATAGGAGTGCACCACCGAGACAGACGGACACCATCGCGGCGAGGGCCCAGAGACAGGCGAAGGCCAATCGGTTTCGCTTGAGACGGAGCCAGGCATCACGGCCCAGGGAAGTGCCGGGGACGGCTTCGAGTTGAGTTTGCGGCTCGGCGTTCATGACCAATCGGCTCCGGTGCCGCGCATCCGCGGGTTCATCCAATATTGGGCGAGGTCGGAGAGGAAGTTGGAGATCAAGACCATGCCGCCGTAGGTCATGACCGCTCCAGTGAGCAGGGGCAAGTCCCGGTCCCGCGCCGCCGCGACCGTGTGCATCCCCATCCCGGGCAGCCCGAAGATGGTCTCCACGACGAACGATCCAGCCAGAATTCCTGCGACGGCCGGCCCAAGATAGCTCACCAACGGAAGCAATCCGTGGCGCAAAGTGTGCACCATCAAGATGCGCCCTTCCGGCAATCCCTTGGCCATGGCGGTGCGCACGTAATCTTGACTGAGCGCTTCGAGCATCCCCGCCCGGGTGATCCGCGCAATGTAGCCCATGTAAAAGAGGCCGAGCACAATGGATGGCAGGATCCAATCGACATGAAGGTCTTCCCACCCAGCAGGGGTGAACCATCCGAGTTTCAAGGCGAAGAAGGCGATCGACAGCGGCGCGACGACAAAGGTCGGCAAACAAATGCCAGCCAGCGCGATCGAACTAGCCAGATAATCCGCCCCCTGGTTGCGCCGCGCCGCCGCGACCACACCCAGTGGAACGCCCAAGCCCAACGCCAAGATCAATCCGGCCCCGCCCACCAGCAACGAAACCGGGAGCGATTCCGCGATGATTTCGTTCACGGTGAAGCCATCCTTGGTGAACGATTCCCCGCCGTCGAACCGCAGAAAGTAATTCCCCAGCATGCGGGCCCATTGTTCCACTGGAGGCCGGTCCAAGCCGTAGTAACGCCGCATGTTCGCGACGATGTGTTCCGGGATGTTCTTCTCCGTGGCGAACGGATTGCCCGGGGCCAGCTTGAGCAGGACAAAAGTAAGCGTGAGAATCCCCACGAGGACCACGAGGCTTTGCGCCAGACGGCTAAGGATGAAGCGGAACATAAGGTTCAGGGCTCCAACCGGAGGTACTTATAATTGTGATGGTCGAGGAGGAGTGGATTCCAATTCTTCACCTCCGGCCGCAACCAATAAGTCCGGGTGTACCAATAGAGCGGGAGCACCGGCAACTCCGCCAATAAAATCGACTCCGCCTCCCGGAGCTTCGCGAAGCGCGCTTCCGTAGTGGGTTGCACCGCCGCCTCAGCGAGCAGGCGATCGTAGTTGGGATTGCTCCATCCGGTATTGTTGTTGCTGTTGTCCTTCCTCCACAAATCCAAGAAGGTCAACGGATCCAGGTAATCCGCGATCCATCCCGCGCGCGCCACATCGTAGTCCTGCTTGATGACGTTGCTTTGGAACGTCCCCCACTCCCGGTTCTCAATCCGCACCGTGGTGATCCCAAGATGGCGACGCCACATGTCCTGCATCGCTTCGGCGATCGCCCGGTGGGCCTCAGATGTGTTCATGAGCAGCGCGAACCCGGGAAAGCCTTCGCCGCCCGGATACCCCGCTTCCGCCAGGAGCGCCCGGGCTCGCTCGGGATCGAACGTAAGCACCCGGGGCGGAACATAGCCGCCTTGGGCCGGTGGGGTGAATCCATAGGCCGGCTCTTGATTGGCCCGAGTCACGCTCTCCACAATCGCTTTCCGGTCGATCGCCAAGGCCAGGGCGTGGCGGACCTTCGGATTGTTGAAAGGCGGCCGGTCGGTATTGTAGCGATAGTAGTAACTCCCGTAATACGACTCCATCCGGAGCCACGATGGGTGTTCTCCTCTGTCGATCAGTTCCGCAGGCAAGGTATAAGTATAATGCAACCGGTTGCCGAGAAAGGCCCTGGCCTCTGTGTAGGTGTCGTAGGGAAAAAACCGCACCTCCCGCAAGGTCACCTTCTCCGCGTCCCAGTAGAGCGGATTCTTCTCGGTCACCACGGAATGATAGAGCCGCCAGGACTTGAGCCGGAACGGGCCGTTGGAAACGTGATTCCCGGGGCGTTGCCAGCGGGTGAAACGATCCGTCATCGTGCCGAACTTCTCGATCGTGCCGCGATGCACCGGCAGCCAACTGGTGTGCTTGACCACATGCGGGAAATAAGCCGCCGGCAGCTCCAGAGTGCAGACCAATGTGTGATCGTCCGGCGCCTTGACCCCGACTTGGGTGAAGTCAGTGAGCTTCCCTTCGTTGTAGTCCTGGCCACCCTTGAGAAAGTAGAGCATCGATGCATACGGAGAGGCCAGATTCGGCTCGAGCATGCGCTGGTAGGAATAGACGAAATCCTGCGCCGTGACGGGATCGCCGTTCGACCATCGCGCCGTGTCTCGCAGATGAAAGGTCCACTCCGTGTGGTCCGCGTTCGATTCCCAACGCTCCGCCACGCCGGGTTCCACCCGGTTGTCATCGACCGGGTCATGGGCCACCAAGCCTTCGAAGAGCGCCCGCATGATGTTGGCGTCCCCCACCGCAGCAACCAGTTGCGGATCGAGTGCCTTCGGATCCGAGCCATTGCCCAGGAGGAGGATCCCCTGCTTGGCCATCTCGTGCGCGTAATCGGTGCGACCGCAGCCGCAAAGGGCCGCCATCATCATCCACCCGAACACGCGCGCCATCATGCTTTGCTCAGGCCTTTTCCAGCACCGCGAGATGCCGGTCCACTGATTTCCCCCGGGTCGGCAGCCCTCTCGACAACGGATTGCGCCGGGTCGTGATCAGTTGGCCGCCTTGAGCTTGGATCGCGGCGAGGGCTTGCTCATGTTCCCGGTCGAAGTAAGAGGTGATGACGAGACGTCCGCCCGGGGCGAGCTTCTCCAGCGCCTTATGGTAAATCTCTTCCCAGACCCGTTGACCGTTCCACAGATTCTGATGCCGCATGAAGACCAGGTCGAAGCCCTCCGGCAACTGGGTGTGCCCGTCGAGCCGACGTGCGTCGCCTTCCAGAAATTCAAAGCTGACGCCGTCGTCCCCCCGAAAACGATCCCGGGCCCAGCCGATCTCCCGCGCCCGGATGTCCATCCCAGTGAAGCGAATCTTCGCGTCTTCCCGCTCCGCGCCCCGCAACTTGGCGATCGCCCGCGCGAGAACCTCGGCCTCATCGCAAGCTCCGCAGGCCAGATCGAGAATGCGCACCTCTCCCGGCCGCCGGAGCGTTTCTTGAAAGGCCACATCGCCTTTCAAGAGCCGCTCCAGTTCGCCGTCCAACCGTTGCAAATCGGTTTCCAACAGAGAATCCATCGAAATCCCACCATGCGCGAATCGAGCCAAAGGTCCAGCGAAGGTCGACGTCAGCGGACGTTTCGCTGTTCCGCACTTGCGTTTCGGGGCGATAAACCATAAAAAAACTGCAATGGTTTCTCACGAAGACTCCGAGGCATGGAGCGTTGCCATCGAGCTCCACTCCAAGCCCGGCGCCGAGGATCAATTGGTTGGAGCCATTGTCACGGCTTCGGAAACGAACAACGTGGCTCTGGAAGCGCAAGCCAGAGCCGCGCTCGGGATGTACTACGCCCATCACGGGCGAATGCCTGACGCCATCGCTCACCTTGAGCGCAGCATGGATCTGATGAAGAAGTCGCCGGGACCGGACCGCGACGCCGCCGCCGACTACCTCGACCTCATCGAGCGCAACCAAGTGCCCACCGTGGGACCGGGGCCGGCCACCGCCGAGGCGATTCGCGAATTTGTCCTCGGTCGCCTTCCCGCCGGATTGATCAGCCAGCTAGGCGTGCGCATTTCCCCGGAGGGGGGAGTCCGCTGGGATGTGGAAGTGAGCCGTCCGCTCTCCGATTCGGAAGCCCGGCTTCTTCATGATTCGATCGACGCCGCGCTGGATCGCTATCAGCCCAAACTAGGCCGCTGAGGCGGGTTCAAACAGTCTCAAGCCTAAAGCCTCAACGGGGCTTCTTCGTACCAAAAAAGCCGCGAAAGATTGAAGGCGGCTTCTTGGCTTGCACCGGCTGGGGAGGAGCCATCTCAGCCAGGGGATCGACCGACGGTCCGCCGTGGAAGATCGCTTCCAGACTGTTATCCTCCAGTGGAGACACCAATCCCGGTGTCCGCGCCAAGCTCGATTCGGTGAGTTCCTTGAGGGCGGCCAGACGCGGTTCGGTCAGGTAATCCTTGAAGAAGTCCCCAATGATCGGGGCGGCCTTGCTCCCGCCGCCAATCTTTTCGCCGGGCTCACCTTCGTAGACTGCGGCGAAGGCGTAGACCGGATACTCTGAGGGCCCAAACCCGGCGAACCAGGCGATGTTCTGGGACTTCGTGGGGTTCCACTGTCCGGTCCCGGTCTTGCCGGAAAAGTGGACTTTCTCGTGCTGAGCGTTCTTCCCGGTGCCTCGGTCATTGTTGACCACCTCAAACATGCCGCGATGAACGATGTCGAGATTCCGCTGGGGCACATGCAACTCCCGGGGAACCACGTCGTAGGAGTCCCGAATCACTTCGAGGTAATCCTGCACCTGAAGGACGAGCCGCGCCGGGACCAAGGAGCTCCGGTTGGCCACGGCGGTCATGGCCTGAGCCACCTGGAGCGGCGTAGCCGATACGCTGCCCTGACCGATGCTGATGTTGCAAAGATCTCCCTTGCCGATCTTGGCACCATAGGTCTTCATCCACCATTCATTGGTGGGCATCAGCCCGGGGACTTCCTCGATCGGGATGCCCGTCTTCCGGCCAAACCCAAATTCCACACCCATCCCGGTGATGTAAGGCGGATCCGTCACCATCGAGCCCGCGAAGAACCAGGTGTTGCAGGAGCGGGCCAGGGCCCCAATGATGTTCATCCCGCCCTCACCGTGTTCGTTCCAGTTCCGAGCCTCTCGATCCCCGATCGTGAAAACGCTGGGACAATCGTAAATACTCGATTCCGTCACCGTTCCGGCATGGAGCAGGCCGAGCCCCGAAAAGACCTTGAAGGTCGAGGCCGGCGGATAAGCTCCCTGGAAGGCGCGTCCGATCAACGGTTTCTCAGGGTCGTTGCTCAGGGCATTGAACCGGTCCGTGGAGATCATCGGCACGAACTCGTTGGGATCGAAGTGCGGGAACGAGGCCATGGCCAGGATATCCCCGGTCGCGACCTCCATGAGGACAAATGCGCCCCGGCGGACGTGCTTCTCCGTAAGCTGCTCCGCGAGACGCTGCATCTCCACGTCCAAGGTCGTGACGACGTTGAGCCCCGGGACAGGATTGCGGATCAGCTTCTCCTCAACCCGTTCCCCCTTCTCGTTGAAAATGATCTGGACCCGCCCATCGATCCCCGTGAGCTGCTGGTCGAACGATTTCTCCAGCCCGAGGATGCCTTGCGCGGTCGGCCACATTTGTTCCCCGTCCGGCACCTCGCCTTTCGGCCAAGGGGCCCGGCGGCCGACGTAGCCGATGATATGGCCCGCCAACTTCTGCTGCGGATAAATCCGCTGGTAAGTCGGCAACAAAATCAGACCCGGCACGGCGGCGGTCTCGATTTTCCGGCGATCATCCTCGGGCAACGGCAACTGGGAAAAGATCAAGGGAAGCCAACGCCGGTCGCGGTAGTGAGCCAAAATGTCCTTGTCGTCCAGCGCCCAGGTCTTCCCAAGCAAGGTATTTGCCTGGTTGAGGCGCTCCCGGGCGTAAGCGATCTTTGTTTCATTTGGCTCTCCGTCCATGTAGGGGAAGTTCACCCCGAGGTAATGGACCACCACGTTCTGCGCGAGAGGCACCCCGTTGCGGTCGACGATCTGCCCGCGCGGCGCCGGAATGGAAAGGTTGAGAATGCGCGCCCCTTTGACCGTCTGCCAACCGGCCTGAAACCCCGGGCCCGCCGGCTTCGGTCCGCCACCGCCGGTGGGTGAATCAGGCAACAGTCCACCCAGCAGATCGTTCAATGCGGTGTTCGAACTCGTCGGAGCCGTAATCGGAGCCCCAGGAGTTCCCGGAGCCGGTGCGGCGGCCCCGGGCATCCCCGGAGCAGGCACGGCGGCCCCCAGCGTCCCGGCAGCGGAAGCTGCGGGATCCACAGGCGGTTTCGCTGCCAGATCTACAGGGGCAGCTGGATCCAGCGGAGGTATGGCCGCCGGGTCGACAGGTGGCATGGCCGGTTCCGTGACAGGCTCGGGCTCCGGAATTTCCACAGCCCTCGGTGCCTGCACCGGCACCCGAAGTGGTTTGAGACCGGCCCCCCGCTCGGTGCCCGCCGGGACCTTTTCACTCGGCTTCCGGAAAAACGGGAACCCGCCGCCATTCTGCGCATACGCAGGGGTCCCAGCCGTGACGGCCATCATCAGGCCCAGCAGGCTACAGAGAAAACTTCGGCGCAGCAGGTTGTTCACGATCCAGGGGTGTCCGCAGGGAAACCCTTCCGCTAGCAAAGCACGATCGCGGGCATTGCGCACTCCGTTTTTCTGGGAATCCATGTCGTCGACTCGCATCAGACGAAAGTAAATTGCCCGGCATTCAGGCACGTGGTATCGCCGCGTGACGATGGATCTCTCACTCTTCCTCGATTTCGCCCGGCAAACCGCCTGGGAAGCTGGCCGCCTCACTCTGGCCACTTTCCAAACTTCCCACGACACCGAATACAAAGCGGACGACTCCCCCGTCACCATCGCCGACCGCGCTGCCGAGGAATTCATCCGGCGCCGCATCGAAGCCACGTTCCCTGACCACGCTATCCTCGGCGAGGAATTCGGCGGCTCCGCATCCGCTTCCGGGGCCTCTCATCGCTGGATCATCGATCCAATCGACGGCACAAAGTCATTCATCTGCGGCGTGCCGATTTATGCAGTTCTGCTCGCCTTGGAGATCGAGGGCGAGGCGGCCGTCGGCATCGCCCACTTCCCCGCCCTCGACGAAATGGTCTCCGCCGCCACCGGCCTCGGCTGCTCCCGCAACGGCCGCGCCTGCCGCGTCTCCCAAAAGGCTCCGCTGTCGAGAGCCATCCTCGCCCACGCGGACACCTCGGCCTTCGCCCGCCAGGGCAAGGGCGAAGCGTGGGACCGCCTCCGCCAGGCCACTTACTACAACGCCGGCTGGTGCGACGCCTACGGCTACGCCTTGGTGGCCACCGGCCGGATCGAGGTGATGCTCGATCCCATCATGAACATCTGGGACTGCGCTCCACTGCTCCCCATTCTGCGCGAAGCTGGCGGCTACTTCGGCGATTGGCAGGGCAACGAACGCATCGACGCCGGGGAAGCCTTGGCCACCAATGCGGTTTTGCGCGACGAGGTGCTTCGGTTGCTTGCGAAGTGACCCCTGCCCGCATTTCTCAAGGACCGCGTCTCAAGGCGCTGGAAGGTGGCGTTTGACAACCAGGTGCCCCGGCACGACACAGCCTGCGTCTTGGTTTCGGCCAGGTCTTCCCGGGAGGTCGCCGTCATCCGGACGGGGACAGGAAATAGAGGGGAATCCAGTGAAAATCTGGAGCGGTACCGCCACCGTAAGCACGCCAGACCTGCCTCGCAGGAACGGGTGCAAGCCGGGTCGCTAGCCTGGGGAGAGTCAACCACCAGCGGAATCACTGGTAGCAGGAGACCACCCGATATGAAATTCCAACTTGCGTCCCAACCACCGGGCGCCCCATCCGTCGCGACCTCTCGCGGCGACCTGGCGGCGCGTCCCTCCTCCTCGCCCCTCACCTCCCTCTCGCTCCGCGCCAACTGGCGGTGGAAAGCGGCGGCGGTGCTCGGACTCGGTCTCCTCCCGGCCCACGCCGAAGACTGGACCAGCTTCAGCGCGGGAACCCTCACGGGCTTCTCGTTTGTCCATGCCCACCATCCGGACGGGCGATTTCTCTTCGGCACCGACGGCGTCGTTTCCATCCAGAACGACTTCGCCCTGCCAAACTTCACTCCGGTGGCCAACCCCGATAGCCGGAGCTTCGATCCCGCCTTCATCGCGGTGCGATCCGCTACCTCCGGATTGATCGGCGCGGGCGGCGGGTTCACCGGTCCCACGGGGGTCTTCGAGTTCAATCCGGATGACTCCGCCTCGGCAATCGGCGCGGCCCTGGCCACCTTACAGAATTATGCGGCAGTGGCGTGGCGACACCCTGTCTCCGGCCGCGAAGGCTGGTTGATCTCTGGGACCAACGGCACGAACGGCGGCAACACCATCACCTATGTTTCCTTCGACGGACTCTTCAGCGGTGTGGTCACCGGAGAGTTGTGTCTCTTCAGCGGAGGAATCGCCACGGATCCGGCTGGCAACCTCGTGGTGGTCTGCGCGGATTTTGATCCCGCAGTGGACAATCAGGTCCTCGCCTTCACCGCGAGCCAGATCGACACCGCGGTGGCCGCCATCCTCGCCGCCAATCCCGCGCCTCTGTCCCGGACGGCGGCGACGGTCCCGCTCCAAGCCAGCGCTTCAGGCTCCATCGCCATCGATGCCTTGGGCCGCTACTGGTTCGGCGGTTATCAAATCAACTACCTGCAGGCGTTCGATCCCGCAACGGGCGTTCAGCGAAGATTTCTCCCGGATCACCCGGCTCTCAATGGCGCGGCGGGCGCTCCCACTTATGCGCCAAGGGCGTTCTCCCAAAACGGAACAGATTACGTCAGCTTCCTGGCCAATGACGGGTTCTACACGTCGGGCTCGGAGCTCAGGCTTGGTTATGAGCAAATCTCGAATCTAGAGGTCCGCTCCGTCCAGTTTGCGCTTTCCTCGGCCTCGGCTAGCGAGGCGGCTGGCACGGTGGAAATCCAGGTGACGATAACCCCGGCCTCGGACGTGTCCGTCACCATCCCGGTCACCGCGAGCGGCACCGCCAGCGCGGGGACGGACTTCACGATCCCCTCGCAAATCTCCTTCGCGGCGGGTGCCAGCCAGGCAATCCTGCCGGTCACTTTGCTGGACGATTCCGTGGGCGGCGAAGCGACCGAAACCATCCTCCTCACTCTGGGAAATCCGCTCCCCGCCAGCGAAGCCGGCCTCGGCGCACCCGGCACGGAACGATTCACGGTGAGCGTGACCGACAACGACGGCGCCCCAGCCTTCGCAGGAAACTTGGCTCTCCCCGCAGCCAAGCTGGGAGGTCCCTTCAACTTTCAGCCCGCCGTCACCGGAGCCGCCGTGACCCGATGGGGAGCAACCGGCCTGCCACCCGGACTGCGCATTGATCCCCGCACCGGGCAGATCTCGGGTCGGCCCCTGCGCTCCGGACAGTTTGACCGGATCGTTCTCATCGCGACGAACTCGTCTGGAACCACCCGCTCCCGGGTCCTCCTCCTGGAGATACCTCCCGTGCCCGCACCTGTCTTGGGGGTCTTTTCCGCCGTCGCGGATCGAAGTGGACTGGAGGACCTCGGTGCCCAGGTTGATTTGAAGACCACCGCGAACGGCAGCTGGTCGGGCCGGATCCGCGTCGGACGCTACTCCCGTAGCCTTCGGGGGAATCTGGACCTCACGGGGAGCACGCCGGAGGGTGAGGTCAACTTCACTCAGGACGAGACGGTGCGCACCCTGACCTTCGCAATCGACGCCGCCACGGGCGCCTTCACCGGAAGTCTCTCCGGGAGCGGTCTCCTGACTGGATTCCGCTGGACCGGGTTGGGGACCGGAGGGCCCTGCCACTTCCTGCTCGCCGTTCCCGGAGGACCGTCCACGGCCGTACCCCAGGGGACCGGATTTGGAATCGTGCGCTTCGGGCCCAACGGCGTCGCATCAGTGACCGGGCGGCTCGCGGACGGCACCGCGTTCACTGCCAGCGGAGGAACCGGACCGGCTCGGCAGATCCCGATCTACCAAGGGCTTTATGGAGCGGCGACACCCGGGACTCTCACCGGATTCCTCGCCACCGGGACCACGCTGGCCCAAGGGGTGAGCGGTAATCTCACCTGGATCAAACCGGCGCAGAATCCCGCACGGGGGAATTACCCGGCCGGTTGGACTCCTCCGCTGAATTTGGCCGCAGCGGGCGGAAGATACCGGCCGGTAGCGGGAGCCACCCTGCCACTGGATGCCCTTTCCGGAGTCCTCCCAAATGCCGAACTCACCTTGCAGGATGGCTCGATCGGCCAATTCGGCACGAATCCGCAGACATTCGATGCCACGATCCAGTCCAATGGTTCCGTCACTCTTGCCTCCTCCCAACGCGTCAGTCTGACCAACTCGTCGGGCGCGTTGCGCGGTTCCATCACGCTCGGGGCCGGGACGAACCGGAAGACCTTCGCCCTGAGTGGCTTGCTCATCCCGGACTCTAGCACGGAGAACCCGTTCGACGCCGTGGGCCATGGCTACTTCCTGCTGCCCGATGCCAACGGAGTGGTGAAATCCGGACTCGTCTTGCTCGAGCCCGCTCCTTAACCCGAGGGAATCTTCTTATGGCCGGTCGGCAGCGTCTCCCCTTGCGGCAACTGATGGTGGGTTTTCTCGCCATCGCCGGGGTGACGTTGCTCGGCCTCGTCATTTCAGGTTGGGATCAAAGCGGCCTCGCTCTCTTTCCCGTGGCGGGCGGGGGTCTGAGATCGTCCTCCGCGGACTTGGCGTCACGCGCCGGGACAGGCGCGAAAGACGATCGGCTGGCGGCGGGAGCGCTGGATCGGGCCGGGATCGAGGGCATCGGCGGAGCTGGAATTCACCAAGCGATCCGCAAATCTGGCGTCTGGTTTCCGCTCCGGGTCGCCGGCCCCGGGGGCGCGGAGACCGATCCCGGGCAGGCCCCTCTCGCCCAGATTCCCCTCTACATCACCTCTCCCTCGCCGCCGCGCTACCGGGCCGCCGAGGACGTAACCTACCCGTTTCAAGCCATCGGAGGGACGCCGCCCTATCGCTGGCGGGCGAACCTCGGAGTGGAAGGTTTCCGGATGGACCCGGAGAGCGGTTGGTTTACGGGATCATCGACCACTCCCTTTGTGGCCGTCCTCGAAGTGCATGTCCGGGACACTGCGGGCACCGAGGATTCGGCCCGTTACTACCTGACGGTGGGGGAAGATGAGGAACTTGAGATCGTCACCGAAGCGCTCCCCAACGGGCGGGTGGGTGAGCCCTACCAGGTCACCCTGGAGGCGAAGGGAGGCATCGATCCTTATCAGTGGTCCGCCCCGGACGGATTGCCGGAAGGCTTTGCGGTGGATCCGGTCACGGGAATGCTCTCCGGTTGGGCCGAGAACGGGTTCGAGGAAGACGTCCTCATCCGGGTCACCGATCTGGGCGGGGGCATGGAGGAAGTCCGGCTTCCTCTCCGGATTCGGGCGCCCTTGGAAATCGTCACGCAGGGGCGATTGCGTCCGGCCTCCCCGGGTTTGTCCTACGCCCTGAAGTTCGAAGCGGAAGGAGGCGTGCCGCCATTGGAGTGGTCCATGGAAGAGGGGTCGCTGCCCTTGGACGCCCGGGGTCAACCATGGACTCTGACTGCGGAAGGCGAGCTCAGGGGGATCGCGCCGCTCCAGGATTCCCGTTTCTCCTTCGTGGTCGCGGTCCGGGACGCCGCAGGAACCATGGACCAGAAGCAGTTTGAGCTGTCGGTGCGCCGCACCCTGATCGTGGTGGCGGGGAGGCAAAAAGCGGGGATCGCCTGGCATCCGGCCGATGTCGCGCAAGGACTGGGCGCAGCTCCGACCGGATACACAGTGACCCGGTCCAATGGTTTGCCGGCGCAAGCCGCCCCACCCGGAACGGTGGTCTACCAAGGGACGGGAAGCAACTTCGTCGACCAGGGACTGACGACGGGAGCGACCTTCACCTACACCTTGTATGTCCATCGTCCGGGGACCGGTGCCGAAGAGTTCGCCCAAGCAGCGGTCGCCATCCTGCGCTTTACGGAAGGAAGAGGAGTCTCTGGGGTGACGGGGGATCCTCACGCCGATCTGGTCAAAGTCTTCCGCCCTTTGTCCGCCGGCGGCCACGGGGCAGGCTTTGTGCCTCACAACGTCACCGGACCACCGGACGGCCGCGGCACCTATGCCCCCGCTTCCCAGGCGACCGAAGTCCTCTCCCTCCACGCGGTGCAGGGGGGCACCGCCTCCGCCTCGGGAGGCCAGGTCATTCTGGCCTTCGAAAACAACATCGTGGAATCCGGGCCAGGAGAAGACTTCACCGTTTTCGAGAACGTCCTCTTCATCGGCGGCAATCCCGACCGGCGCTTCATGGAACCGGCCATGGTCTCCGTGGCCCTTTTCGAAGGGGAATGGTACCGTTTCCCAATCGACGTCGTGCCCCGCGCGGACACATCATCCACCCCGCCGGCGATGGATCCCTTTTACTACAACCGTGGGTTCGCCGGCCGCAACGCCACCACGGGGGACACGCCGACGGACCCCACTCGCAGCGGAGGCGATGCGTTCGATCTGGCTTCCCTAGGCCAGCCGGGTTTGACCTGGATCCGCTACATCAAGCTAGAATCCCCCGGCCATGCGGCGATCCCCGATGACGTGGGCGGTGACTTGGTGGAACACACCTCGCTTTTTGGGTCACTCTCCGGGAACGGCTCGTCCGGGTTCGATCTCGACGCGATCACTGCGATCCATCCTTAATCAAGGCGACCTGCGCGGCATCGCCAAAGCGATCCGCCTCTCGCGCGCAACGATGAACAAAGGTTTTGGTTCCAGGCAATTTCCACGCTGAAGACCCGCTTGTTGCGATGTTCAAGACTTCCTGATGATCGCAGGAGGATCTATTGGCATCGTTAATCATCCGGGCAAGAATTGCACAATAACCCAATAACGAGCAGGGTGTTCGGGGGTAGGCAACGCGCAAACTCCGGAAAGGCGGGCGGGGACAGGCTGTCTGAGCCCAAGCATTCCGGAATTCCTGACCGATTCAAGCAATCTGCTGGTTTGGGGACAAGACAGAGGTCCCGGAGAAATTCGGGTCAGCCGTCGCCCGGAGCAGAGCAGGGGGATCTTCCAGGACAGACGGCGACGTAGGTCTTCCGTGTGGGAATTGCCTCGCCCCCCTGGCACCAAAAGTTGCCGCTAGTCTTCAATTCCCAGATTGCGCCGAATCCGGCTGGGTGCTTGTCGCAGATCCTCGATTCCCAGGACGACAATGCCTCGACTTTCGCTACGATAAAAGACACCGTAGCGACCCTTCAGGGCAAGCATTCGTCGAATCGGAATGGCATAAGCATGGCCACTCTCCGGGAATTCCGCGACCTGATCGAGAGCCTCGTTCACTGAGGCGTAGAAGTTCTCCGCTCGCTCTGGCGAATACCGATCGATGCGATTGTAGATTTCTTGAAAATCCACCTCCGCCTTGAGGAGCCAGATGATCTCCCGTGGCTCAGGCAGTGCCATTCCGTTGGAAGCGCCGCTTCATCTCGCCAGCGGGAATTCCCAGTTCCGGATTCTGCTCAAATTCACCGTATCGCTGGTTCAGCTTCTCCACCAAATTGGTGTCGGGGGACTCAGGGGCTTCTCCCGTTACCTCCCGCCATAGCTCGTCGGAAAGAGCTAGCTTCTCTTCAGGGGTCAGCGTCTTGAGTTGAGGAATCGTTTCCGCAATCATCCTTATAGATCACCCCACCAGTGCGCCCATTCAATCCGATTCTCATCAGGACGCTTTCGCGCCACCCTTTTTCCACGAGTAAATTTCACGATCACGGGTGCTCAAGATGGCCAGCGAACTAACGGAGGTTTGCGGTTTTCAGATGGGCACTGTGGAAAAAGGGTGGCACCAAGGAACGGACGTCACCTGCGTGAGCCGCGCCGCGCGAACTCACTTGCTGGAGGCGTATGTCACGCCGTTGCGGAACCCATTGCCCGTCGTCAGCATTCCCTTGCGAGCGACGGATCACGACGTGCTCCTCTCGATCCAGCCGCTCATCGACCGTTGTTACCGAATGGGCGCTTATTGGAACGAGGACCGCCAGAACGTCCCCGGTCCGGAGCTGACCTCCGACGAACGCGATTGGGTGACGGAACGGGTGCGCGCGGCGGGCCTGGAGGCCCTTCGCTAGGAAGATTGTTGAGGTTCGTCGATCCTCCGGTAGCGAAGCCGATGCGTCGGCTTCGGGCGGATGACGCGAGTTCCGCCCGCGCCCCGCCCGAAGGACCTCAGGTCCTTCGCTACGAAGTCTGTCGAGGTTCGTCGATGCTCCGGGCAAGAATTCCCTGGCACCGGGGTGTGTCTGCCTTCTGTGAAGGAGGGCTCCGTCGTTGACGGCGCGGGACTGGAAGTGGATGATGAATCAATCTTCACCATATGAATCTCACCGAAGTCGAAGCGGCTGCTTTGGAGTTGTCCGTGGAGGACCGGAAGGCGTTGGCCTTGCGGATCTGGGACAGTATCGAAACCGGAGCGGAAAACCTGATCGCTTTCTGTGAACGACGCGAGCGCGAGGCAGATGCAGATCCGGCAGGTTGGATGGAGGCCAGTGAGTTTCTGGACCAGTTGCGGAAACGGCCGCGATGAAGTTGGTCATCGCAGCGGCGGCCCGGAGTGATATCTCCCACACCGTGGCGTGGTACGATGAACGATCGGAAACGGCAGGCGACCGGTTTCTGGACGATCTCAATGCGATCTTTGAATCGATCGCTGCGGACCCGAGCCGCCGACGTCGCTTGAAAGCGGACGATCAAAGGCGCGTCGTACATCTAAACAACTTCCCTTATTCCGTCATCTACCGGCTGACGGAACAACAGATCCGCATCCTCGTGGTCCGGCACGATGCGAGACGGGAAGGTTTCGGGTTGGAGCGCGATTGATTTGATCACCGACCTCCTCCAAACCCAAGGCCGGGACGAATCGGACCTTCGAAATGCTCGCGGGTGATAACATCAGCGCAGGGGCGTCCGAGGTTCGTTACCGCCGCACCGGAAACGGGCGCACGATGAAGGCAATATCCACGCTGAAGACCCGCTTGCTGCGATGTTCAAGGCTTCCTGATGATCGCAGGAGGAACTTTTGGCATCGTTAATCCGAAAAGCGGGAATGGTTTGGCCTCGCGCGGAGCCGCAGAGGCGCGGAGGACTAGGGTTTTTGACTGACGGAACGCCTGTTCATCCTTCGTCATCCGGATGGTGATGGCATGATCTCAACCAAAACGATTGTCCGCTATGATTCTCCGCGCTCTCTGCGGCTCCGCGCGAGGTATTCAAACCTGGCTCTCACCATCCGGAGGCCTTGAACATCGCAGCAGCGGTGTCTTCAGCGTGGAAATTGCTGGCACCAATAATCTCTCCACCTCTCCGCCACTCCACCACTCCGAAGAAGGCGGACAAGAGTGTCCGCGCTCCATTGCGTAGGTCACTCTCCCCAACTTTTGGCGCAATGGATCCGATGCGCAGGGGTCTCTTCAAGAACAGGGTGCACAATCGACCCGATGCGCAGGGGGCTTTTCAAGAGCCGGGGGCGCAATGGATCCGATGCACAGGGGTCTCTTGAAGAACAGGGGGCACATTCGATCCGATGCGTAGGGGTCTTTTGAAGAACAGCGTGTGCAATGGATCCGATGCGTAGGGGTCTCTTCAAGAACAGGGTGCGCAATGGATCGAATGCGCAGGGGCCTCTTGAAGAACGGGGTGCGCAATGGATCCGATGCGCAGGGGGCACTTCAAGAGCGGTATATCCAAGTGATAAATACTTCGTATTTCCATAATATCATACTTGCCTAATTTATCGATGTTATTATATTCCCATCATGACAGAAAGGATACAATCCAACAGCAAGAATACCGACACGTCCTCCTCCAAGCCTACGGCTAAGAAAAGGCGGAAGGATCCAAACACGGGAACGATCCCGACTCGCAACGATCGCCTGCTGACCTCGGGGGATTTGAGCCTATCGGCACTCATCCGCCTCGGCAAAGAGACGGGAGTGAAGCACAATACGGCGAAGATCGTTGAGGCCGATCTGAAGGGGGCGCGGACCGCGGACAGCGCATTCCTCAAGGCCCGGACCCGGCGTCTTCAGGTGTTGACTCCGGCGCAGAACCTGGCCCATGCGGAAGCGGGGAAGTTCATTATCAATGCGAAGTCCATGATGACCGGAGAACTCGGATCCGTATACAATCAGGAATGGTTCGAAGTGGGCTTTCAAGATCACTCTCTCGCCACCCCGATGGCCATGCCGAAACGGATGGCGCTCTTGAAGCGGATCGCCACCTATCTGGCCGATCACCCACGGTTCGAGAATGCCCCGCTCCATGTCACCGCCGTCAAGGGGGAAGCTCTTCACGAGCGTTATACTGGCGCGCGGGACGCCGTCCTGGGCAGCAAGACCCTGGAGGACAGCTTGAGCACCGCCCGCAAAGCCAAGCGCGAAGCGCTCCGCAAACGCATCAGCTCCCTCCAAAAGGAATTGGGACAAACCCTGGAAGACAACGATCCTCTCTGGCTTTCCTTCGGGATCACCCCGCCGGCGGACGTCAAGGAAAAGCGCCGCAACTCGCGTCGCGCCAAGCAGTTGCAACGGGCCGCCGCTGGTGGACCGATCGGGAGTGCCTCCGCCGGGGAACCGACAGGGCGTTCGACTTCGGATTCGGATTCTTCGGAAGCGTCTTCCGTAGAGTTGAATGGCTGATCCCCGCCCCGGATGGCGTGGGCCTTTTGGACACTGACTTCACGGGGTAGCCGAGGATTTTCCTCGGCTACCCTCATGATTGAGCGATGGCCCAAAGTTTGGGGTCAGGCAAAATCAGCATGGATGGTTCAAGAATTGCGAAAGTGAAGGGCGATTTTGCCTGGCACAGTTCGCCTCTTTCCGTAGGCCGGACATTCCTGTCTGGCCAACAAAAATCTACGTTTGCGGCCAGACAGGAATGTCCGGCCTACCAAGGGAGGGGTAGCTCTGGAGCGTCAGGACATCCGGTCGGTTTGTCATACGCAAATCAGCTGCGCCCTGCGTCGACCAGTCCCCTCACTCCTTCGTGCTCTTCGCGTCCTTCGTGGTGTCTCGGGAACCTCTACCGTCGAAGGACGCTCACAACGGACAGGAACCAGACGGTTTTCACCACGAAGAGCGCGAAGGGACACGAAGGATGGAGTCTGATCCGCGATCCAACCAGGTGAACAGTTGCCCCTTGGAAGCCAATTGCCCCCGAATGGTCAGGCTCTCCCGGCCGTTCACCCATCGTCAACGGGAAACAAATCGTCTTGCCTCGGGCAGATGATCGGGTGAGACTGTGATGCGGCATTTTGCCGTGTTCTGCCGCGCGCTGCCAATAACTTGTTACGGCAGGGCGCGGCTCAATTGGACCGTTCGAGGAGAAGGTAAACCAGATTGCATTGCAATTCACAATGAAGGTACCGATTACCTACTGGCAGGAGAAGGACGGGATGTTCCTTGGCTTTCTGAACGAGTTCCCGGATCACTGGACGCAAGGGGAAACAATGGATGACCTGATGGACCATCTGAAGGATCTCCACTCCACCTTCACCGGCGAAACGCTTCCAGGAATACGCAGAGTGGCGGAGCTGGAGGTTGCGTGAAGCGGGTTGACTTGATTAAGAAGCTGGAAGTGGCGGGATGTGAGTTGCTGCGGAACGGAGCGAAGCATGACATTTACCACAATCCAAAGACAGGGCAGACCCAGCCAGTGCCGCGCCATCGAGAAATCAATGAGCATCTCGCGCGCAAGATCATTCGCGACCTCACCAATGACTGACCGCGAACCAGGCGGCGCTCGGCGACACCTAATCGGTGCGCGTGGCCGCTAACGTTATGGCCGAGTGGAACCGGGGTTTGACATCGCCCTCGTCATCATGACTGCCACCAAGTGATCGGCACCAATGTCCTCCTTGCTACTTTGCGAAGGATTTAGCGCCAGCCAGTCAGTTCGGCATCATCGTGGTCACTCCGTCGAAGGTCTTAGCACGACTAATATGAGCAGTTTTCGTCGCAGGACGGAGACGAGCTGCCGTGAACGAAAGCGAAACCAACCAAAAAACCAAAATGAACAAGCCCAAAATCGCCCAAACCTCCCCCATCCCAGTCACCGTCGAAGCTGGCAAGACTTACCACTGGTGTTCCTGCGGCGAGAGCAAAGCGCAGCCTTTCTGCGACGGCTCGCACAAAGGCACTGGATTCACGCCCGTAGCCTACACCGCCCAAAAGGACGGCCCGGTCTATTTCTGCGCCTGCAAGCATAGCGCCAACGGCGTGCTTTGTGACGGCTCCCACAAAACGTTGTCGCAATAGCTCATGCCCGTCAGAGCCAAATGAGCCGCCCGCCAATTGACCCGAAAGTCTCGATCGGCCATGGGATGGCAGGGACAGTCCCTGTGCCTCCGAGGGAACACGGGATGCCGCAGGGACGCCGGAAGAAAGCGTCCGTGATTGCGGTTGATCGGGTGCTTCCCGAAAGGTAGGATCTGGAGATGGCGGTGACGATTGCATTGCCGGTTCGTCCGGACCAGACCGAATTCAACCTGAAGCGGTGGCGAGAAGTGATCGCCGATCTCCATTACGCCACGCTCGATGGCCATTTTGAAACCGATCGCTACGGCCACGTTGTCCACATGCCACCGCCTAGCTTCCGCCATGCTCGCTTGCAACGCCGCATCGCCAGCGCGCTCGATGATCAGATGACCAGGGGCGAGACGGCCACCGAATGCCCTATCTCCACTGCGGATGGAGTGAAAGCCGCGGATGTGGCCTGGCTCTCTGCGGCCCAGTTGGCCAACGCTGCGGACGCCGTTTGTCTCCCCTTCGCCCCTGCGATCTGCGTGGAAGTCAAGTCTCCGGCAAACTCGTGGCGGGAGCTCGAAGACAAGCGCGCCCTCTACTTTGAGGCCGGATGCGAGGAAGTTTGGTTTTGCGACGACGACGGCACTATGCGGTTTTTTGCTTCGCAGGAATCTGTCGCCGAAGCGGTTGAACTGGACCGATCACGATTGGCGCCAAGGTTTCCAGGGCGGATTGTTATGGATGATTAGGCGTGGGGCTACACTAAGATCGCGGGGCCAGACTCTTTCTGGGCTGAAATCGTAGAGGGAGCGAAGATCGACCGAAGAATTTGCTGTCCCCTGATTTTTCTACTGGGGTCTCCGTGCTTGCTACGCTCGTCGAAAGGGGTATTCTTCTTCCGTGCTGACCTTGCTGAAAGACGTGCCGTCCTTGAGCGAACGGGCTCTCCCTCTCACGGTGGAGGCTTGGCACCAAATGGTCTCAACGGGGATTGCGCCGGAGCGCGCCGAACTGATCCGCGGCGTCATCATTCAGAAGATGAGCAGGTCGATCCTTCACTTCAAGTTGACGCACCTGCTCGTGGAGATTCTGAGAAAGGCGTTGGGCGATGCTTTCTGGGTGAGGCAAGAAGCCCCGCTGACTCTTGCCGATTCCGAACCCGAGCCGGATCTATCAGTGGTGGACGGTCGTCTCGAAGACTACCCGGACCACCCGACAACCGCCCGGCTGGTTATCGAAGTGTCGGTCTCGACCCTGGTGGCGGACCGGGCCATGGCCGACCTTTACGCCGAAGCCGCGGTCTCGGAATTCTGGCTTGTGAACGCGGCGGAACGCTGCCTCGAAATTTACTGGCGTCCCGAAGATGGGATCTATCAGGAGCGTGGCACGGCCCATTGCGGAGAAGTCGCGGTTAGCAAGGCGATCCCAGGCGTTTCCGTCGATCTGCTGGAGTTGTTCGAACGGGCCTCCATTCATTAACCCGCGAACCCAACCCAGTGGTCGGGTTCGATGCCCACGCGGGAACAATTCAGCGGAAGCCGTTTGCGGTGCGGTGCATGATGCATTTATGAGGATCGCCCCGGATGAACTCGCCGAGTTGGGTGCGCTAGCTCGGACTGAACCGACCGAATGTGGCCAGAACGTCAGCCCTGGAGGATTTTGGTTCGAGGACTGAAGTCCTAGCCACATTTCTTTCTCAGGGATCGCTCACCCCCACAATCCCCGAATCCGCGACAGACTGATCTCCGTCAACCGGGTCACCACGAGGTCCGCATGATCCCAGAGTTGGTCCGCCGGATGGGTCGTGGCCACGCCGATGGCTTTCATGCCGCCGCGCCGGGCCGCTTCGAGTCCGACGAAGGCGTCTTCAAAGACAACGCAGTGGGCCGGCTCACGCCCGATCCGGGAGGCCGCCACGAGGAAGACTTCCGGGTCCGGCTTGCCGTTGCGAACATCCTCCGCAGCCGTTACGGCCGCGAAGTAGCGTCCCAGACCGGTGATTTCCATGATGGTGCGAATGTTCTCGTGCGGAGTCGACGATCCGACCGAGCAAGGGATACCGTGCTCCCCGAGTTCTTCCAGCAACTCAAGGACTCCGGGAAGCGGATCGATCCCCGTTTGCTTGAGGATATCCCGGTAGATTTGCTCTTTGTGATCGGCCAGTTCCTGCATCCGCCCCGTGTCCACCGGATCTACCCAACCGAGGAGCGGCCCAAGGATGCTCTGGTTGCGCATCCCGAAGCACTTCGCGAAAAGCTCGTCGGAAAACGGTTTCCCGAGTTCCGCAGCCACTTGGTAGAAGGCCTGCCGATGCTGGTCGTGGGAGTCAATGATGACTCCGTCCCAGTCGAAGATGACGCCGAGCGGCCGGTCCATGGAAAGTCGCTCAGTCGATGCGTTCCAACGATGTGATTCCGAGCCGAGGACCAAACTGTGCGTTGATCTCTTCAGCCCCCTTCGCGTCGAGGTAGATCACTTTGGGGAAATCATCGAACTCGATTTTGTGGATGCCGTTGATCGGCTTGGCCAAGGCGGCATTGAGGTCCTTGATGGAACGAATCGGCTGATCGTTGACCTTGGTGACTTCGATGTTGCCGACCTGCTCATAACCGACCGTCACCGGGGTGAGAATGACGGCGCTGAGGATGACCAGCTTGCCACCTTCCTCTTCCTCGAAAAGTTCTTGGTTGGCGTGGGCGTGGACCAGCTTGAAGGGAGCGCGGTTGACCCATTGCTCGCCCCAGGCTTTCAAATAGGGCAACGTCAGTTCCTGAAAGATCAGGCCACCGTGGATCTTAAAGCGCGGGCCGCGATCGAACATGTAGGGATCGATCTTGTAAGCGGTGGGCGGCTTGCGGGTGAGGACCAGCTCCAACGTCAGTTCCTGATCCTTGCGGTGGATCTTCACCGGCACCTTTTGACCGGCCTGCGCCGCTCCACGCACGAGGTGGCTGAAGTTCAGCTTTCCATAACGCGGATGCTCGTAGTTGCCCCGGGAATCGATCGGATACCCGTCGATCTCCAGGATCACGTCGTCGGCCTGGATGCCCGCCAACTTGGCCGGACCGTCCCGGGAAACGCGCCGAACGTAGATGCCACCCTGGTGCCCTTCGAGGTGGGCATATTTGCGGAGCTGCTCGTCGAGCGTCGGCCCGTAGCTCAGCCCTAGATTGGGGAATCCCGCATAATCGCCATCGGCCAAGTCTTTCAAGAAATGATCGATGATTGGCCCGGGAAGGACATCGCTGGTCTGCTCCTTGGAATCGTAGGACAACAAGAGCCCCGCGAGCTTGCCTCCCTTGATCACCGGAAGGGTAAAGCTGCTCGTCCGGTATTGCAGGGAGCCGCGGAGCACGTAGGTGAGGAAAAAGGAACCATCCACAAAGTAACGTCCGACGCCAACCTGGATGACGTTGCCATCCGTGCTGGCGGGCATCCCGTTGTCTTCCAACTGCCAGACCTCAAGCCGGTCGCCGGGGACCACATCGAGGTCGAGCGCGAGCGGCTTCATCCGAGCGAAGAACTCCGCCTTCTTCGCCTCATCGATCGGTTCGAGCAGCGCCAGGTTTGCTTCGTAATCGACTCCGACGATACGGGCGGGGGTTTTCTCCCCGGTGTCCGGCAGTTCCAACTCGATGTAGGTGTTGTCGACCACCAGTTCCGCAGTGACGAGAACGCGACCGCCCTCAAGCAGAGGCCCCAGTCCGCTGCGGCGGGAGGCTTCCAACTTTTCCCAAGGCCGGACAAAGTTATAACCTTGGTTGGTGGCGTGCACACGGACCACGGAGGTCGCGGCAGTGGTGGACGGCGCGGACGAGCCCCCGAAAAGGGAAAGCCCCTTCTCAAAACAGGACGTCAACAAAAGCGAACCGCAGGCGAAGACGCAGGCGGCGATACGGGAAAAACGGGTCATCGACATGAAAGAAAACGGGCTGAACTCACTGATCCATCACCGACTCGCCGAGGCGATGGTCCGAGGTGACGTTGTACTTCTCCATCACACGTTGGTTGGCGGCGGCCACCCGTGAAGCCTCAATGACCAGGGGCCGACCTTCGCCAAGGAAGCGGATGACGTGGAATCCATCCGCAGGCGCAGGATTTTGGAGCGCCTCATATGCGTCCTTCAACGTGCGGATCTTTTTGCCGTTGATCTCATCGACCGCCTGATGGCGAAACAGGTCGAAGTGGGTGTTGATCTCGTCCGGCAACATATCGGTGAGCACCACGATTTGGGGCCGCTCCTTGTAGACTTCGTCCTGGCTGAAGTAGTTGAAGAGATAGCGGACGTTCAGATTCGTGATGCCGTGCGCCGCCATCATGTTGCGGTCCACCGGCTGGAACAAAAGCCCAGCGAAGACCACGTATTGCGGCTTCTGATCGTACTGATTGGCCTGGATGAGATAAGGCAGGAATCGCTTCAACTCGATGTCCACGCTGACCGGTTTCTTGTCCCGGACCACCTTCAGTTTGACCACGTCGCCCACGTATTTGCGCTCGACGATTTCGTTCATGTTCACGCGCGATCCGAGCATGTTGACGAAACCGTCGCTCGACACCGGGAAGCCATCCATCGCCACAATGATGTCACCCGTCTTCAGCAATTCCCCAGCTGAACCGGCGCTGTCTGCGGTGGCGACCATGACGCCGAGGCCGTCGTTGGCCAGTTCCATGGCGCGGCGCTGGGCCGGGTTCTGGATGTTGAAGTGGGCCATCGCCAGATCGGGGTAGTGATCGTACTTACCGTCCGCCACGTCCTTGAGGAATCGGTTGATCACGGGCACGGGAATCATGTAGCCGGTGCTTTGCGCGACATCACCGCTGTAGCCTTGGAAAGCCACGCCGACGACCAGGCCTTCCTGAATGACCGGGCCACCGCTGTTCCCCGGGTTGATCGCCGCATCTACCTGAATGGCCAGGTGATTGTCGACGCCGGAATGGGCAAAAGCTTGGAAGTCGACCCGCGAAACCACCCCGCGAGTCACGGAGATCCGCTGACCGCCGATCGGATAACCCACCGCGATCACGGTGCTGTTGAGCGGAGGGATTCCGCCGAAATTGAGGGGGCGCACGTTTTCAAACGCAGAAGGATCCTTGAGGGCGAGCAGGGCCAGATCGCAATCGTGGGCGATGTGAACGATCTCCGCCTCGTAAGGCTTCGGGTCATCGATCTTCTTGATGTAGAGCAGACGGCTGTCGCTGACCACGTGGGCGTTGGTGAGAAAGCGGTTCGGCGCGACCAGGAAACCCGTGCCCACCCCTCCCCCGGTGCCGCCGGAATTCCAGGGCACCCGGTAATTCGGTTCCCACGATTGGTTCTCCACCCGGACGATCGCGGAAAAGATCGCTTCGCCGTCCGGTTGCTGGGGCGGAGCCAATGGAATCATCGGCGCGGCAGGGCGAGGGGCCACCGGCGCGGGAGGGACTGGTGCTGGAGCCAGCGGGACGGCCCCGGCTGGAGGTGCGGGAACCGCGGTCGGCACCGGAGCCAGTTGGGCGAACGCCGGAAGCGACAGGACGAACGCGGCGAGACCGGCCAAGGCCCAAATCGAGGAAGGCCGGGAATGCGGAGATAGAACCATCATGGAATGAAAACGTTGGTCAAAAAGCAATGGGCGCAGAAACACGAACGAACGCGTGGCCAGGAAGGCAATCAGACGTTGAAGCGGAACTCCATCACGTCGCCATCCTTGACCACGTATTCCTTGCCCTCGATGCGGAGTTTGCCCGCCTCGCGCGCCTTCGCATAAGAGCCGAGATCACGGAGATCTTCGAAGGCGACGACTTCCGCAGCGATGAAACCTCTCTCAAAGTCGGAGTGAATCACCCCGGCGGCCTGAGGACATTTCGCGCCAAGCGGAATGGTCCAGGCCCGGGTCTCCTTCTCCCCGGTGGTGAGGTAGGTGCGCAAGCCGAGCAACGAGTAAACCTCGCGAATTAGATTGGAGACACCGCTGTCAGTCACGCCCATGTCTTCCAGGAACATGGCGGCTTCCTCCGGCGCGAGATCGATCATTTCCTCCTCGATCCGTGCGGAAATCACCACGGCACCGGCTCCCAGATGGGAAGCGGCGTAAGCGCGCACCTTGGCCACCATTGGGTGGGAATCGGGATTGTTCTGGGCGGCCCCCAACTCGTCTTCGGCGACGTTGCAAGCGAAGAGGGTCGGCTTGGCGCTGAGCAGGAAGAACTCGCGCATCGTCGGCTTTTCTTCCTTGGCGATCTCCATCGTGATCGCGGGCTGACCGGCATCGAGGTGCGGGATGAGCCGCTCCATCAGCGCGACTTCACGGGCGGCGTCCTTGTCCCCGGACTTGGCCTTCTTCTCCCGGGAGCTCATTCGCTTCTGCAGCGAGGCCAGATCCGCGAGGATCAGTTCCGCGTTGATGATTTCGATATCCCGGATCGGGTCAACGGAACCCATCTCGTGGATGATGTCAGGATTCTCGAAACAACGCACCACCTGAACGACGGCATCCGTCTCCCGGATATTCGCAAGGAACTGGTTTCCGAGGCCTTGACCTTGGCTGGCCCCCTTCACCAAACCGGCGATATCGACGATTTCGATCGCCGCCGGGATCAGCTTTTGGGACTTGGAGATCGCGGACAGCACCTCCAAACGTTTGTCCGGCACCGTGACCATCCCGACGTTCGGATCGATCGTGCAGAAGGGAAAATTCGCCGCGTGCGCCTTGCGCGTCCGGGTGACTGCGTTGAAAAGCGTCGATTTCCCGACGTTGGGCAGTCCGACAATGCCAGCCTTTAACATGGCGGCCAGCCTAGTCGACCCCCCCGCTATCGCACGCAAAAAATTGGGCTTTGCATCGCGTGAGGCTCCGCCCCATGGTCGCGGGCAATGACTTCAGCCGATCGGATGCTGGCGGCCGCCGGGGATCTCAGTGCCGCTCTGGCTGGGTTCCGTTGCGGCGGAGAGGTGACCCATGTTTACAACCCGTTGGACTACGCACGGCGCCCCCACGAGACCTACCTCCGGCGCTTCGGGACCGGGCCCAAACGGGTCCTTTTCATGGGAATGAATCCCGGCCCGTGGGGCATGGCGCAGACCGGCGTGCCCTTTGGAGAAATCGCCGCAGTCCGCGATTGGATGGGGATCAACGAGCCGGTTGATCGCCCGGAAAAGGAGCACCCGAAGCGGAAGATCGAAGGCTTCGCCTGCCAGAAATCCGAGGTGAGCGGGCGGCGCTTGTGGGGGCTTTTCGCGGAGCGGTTTGGAACGGCGGACGCGTTTTTCCAGGAGCATTTCGTGGTGAACTACTGTCCGCTGGTCTTCATGGAGGAATCCGGACGCAACCGGACGCCGGACAAGCTCTCGGCTGCGGAGCAAGCGTTCTTGGAAAAGGTCTGCGATGCATGCCTCGCGGCCACCGTGGCGGCGTTGGAACCAGAATGGTTGATCGGCGTCGGTGCCTACGCGGAAACGGCGTTCCGTCGCGTGGCCCCCAAAGGGGCGAAGATCGGTCGGGTGTTGCATCCCAGCCCGGCCAGTCCGGTAGCGAATCGTGGGTGGGCGGAGGCGGCGACGAAGCAGATGTTGGCGCAAGGGGTTTGGTGAAGGGCGCTTCGCTTGATTGAGGACTTAGGATTGCCGATTTTTGATTTCTGAGGGCCATCAGAAATCAGCCATGTGAACGCATCAATCCTCAATCAAGCGAAGCGCTGACTCACATCTCCCCCAAGCACCCAGGACAATTCTGCACCCAATGTCCCGGCCCGACCTGCATCAATTCCGGTCGCCGGTCGGTGAGGCAGAGTTCGCGCGTCTTGGTCTGACAACGCTCCCGGAAGGCACACCCGGGGATCGGGTTGGCCAGGTTCGGTGGTTGGCCGGGGATGGTCAGCAAGTCCTGCCCCTTCGGTTGTAGGGACGGGATAGAGCGCTCCAAGGCCCGAGTGTAGGCGTGGCGGGGATTCGCGAAAATGGCCTGCACTGGTGCCGATTCCACGATCCGGCCGGCATACATGACGTGGACCACATCGCAGATGTCGGAGACCAGGGCCAAATCGTGGGTGATGAAGATGACCGCCGTGCCGAGTTCCTTCTGCCGGGCGCGAATCAGGTCGAGAACCTGGCGTTGCACCGTGACGTCCAGGGCGGTGGTCGGTTCATCGGCGATGAGGACTTCGGGCCGGGTGATGAGAGCCATGGCGATCATGACGCGCTGACGCATCCCGCCGGAGAATTCATGGGGGTAGCTATCGATCCGCTTTTCCGGCTCCGGAATGCCCACGGCGGCGAGTTCCGCGATGGCCCGGACGCGGGCTTCCGCCTTGGACATCCCCTCGTGAATGAGGAGCGGTTCCATGACCTGGGTGGAAATCTTGAGGTAAGGATTCAACGAGGTCATCGGATCCTGGAAAATCACGGAGACCCGTTTGCCGCGAACTTTGCGCAACTCCGGATCCGGCATGGTGAGCAGATCGACCCCGCCCAACAAAGCCTGCCCGCCTTCGATCCGCCCCGGTGGTTTCGGGATGAGCCCCAGGAGGGAGAGACAGGCCACCGATTTCCCCGAACCGGATTCCCCCACGATCCCGATGGTTTGCCCACGCTTCAGCTTGAAGGAAACGCCATCGACCGCCCGGACAACGCCGTCGCGGGTGTAGAACGAGGTCCTGAGGTCGCGGACGTCGAGAATGGGGGCGGGCACGAGGGTAGTGTGGGCTGCCTGAGGACGGAGCGCAAGCATTCGCCACCGCCCACGACGAGGAACGAGGTTTCTTGGTGTCGCGATCGTTGTCGTTGTCGACAGGCCGCAGGTTTCGATTTCGGTTTCGAATGAAGCCCAGTCAACCCGCTTGACTGTTCCGCCCCTGCCCGACTATCGATACGCCTATGTTTTCCGGGAGACTTGAGAAAGTGGGCGTGATCGGGCTGGGCATTGTCGGCTCGCGGGTCGCAGAGAACCTGCGCAAGGCCCAGAAGCATGTTTACGTCTGGAGCCGGACGCCCAAGCCGGAACCGAATTTCATGGGATCGCCGGGGGAAATCGCGGCGAACGCGGACGCCATCCAAATCTTCGTGACCAACGGAGATGCCCTGATCCAGGTGATCGAGGCGATGGAGCCGAATCTGAATCGCGGTCACTTGGTGATCAACCACGCCACCGTGGATCTCGCGACCACGAAAAAAGCCGCGCAAATCGTCCAGGCACACGGGGCATCGTTCCTCGACTGCCCGTTCACTGGGAGCAAGATGGCGGCGGAAAAGGGCCAACTCGTTTACTACGCGGGCGGAGACATCGCGGTGCTCGACAAGGTGCGCCCCCTGCTGGCGCTGACGTCCAAGCACATCCTGCACGTGGGGGGCATCGGGGACGGCACAGTGCTCAAGATCACCACGAACATGATTTCTGGGGCCACCCTGCAAATCCTCAGCGAAGCCCTCGCAGTCACGGAAGCCCACGGGGTCTCCGGGGAAAAGCTGCTCGAAGCGCTTGGGCACAATGCTTGCTGCTCCGATTTGATCCGGATGAAGCTGCCCTTGATTCTGGAGGACAATTACGACGCGCATTTCTCCCTGAAAAACATGTTCAAGGACGCCCAAATTGCCTTGTCCCTGGCCAACGCGAAGAAGATCGAGACCCCTGCCCTCTCGACCACGGCGAGCCTCATGTTCAAGACGATCCAACAAGGTCATGGCGACGAGGACTACTCCGTCCTGGCCGCCAACTACCGCAAGAAAGAGAGTGCCGATCATGCAGGTTGAGGGCTGGATCGATCTGAGCGGTCGCGCCAAGTTTCTCCTGCGCGGCCCCGACGCGGAACGCTACCTGAACGGTCAGACGACCACCGACGTCCGCCGGGCCACGCCCGATCTGGCGATGCCGTCGCTGATCACCACGGCGAAAGGCAAGATCGAGGCCGACATCTTCATCTCGCGCCAGGCCCCGGATGCGTTTTTCATCGACGCCCCGGACGACCTGCGGGAAGCGTTGCAGATGCGCCTGGATCGCTACCTGATTGCGGACGACGCGGAAATCACCGATGTGACGGAGGAATTTGGGCTGGTCCACGTGATCGGCGCGGAACCCGCTGTGCCTGAGGGGGCCGTAGTGCGGAGAGCAAATCGCTACGGTCGCGACGGCTGGGATCTGCTCGGCGGAACGGGGATTTCCTTGGCGCAGTTGGGAACCGCCCTGACCTCGGAGGACTTGGAACCGTTCCGGATTGCCCACGGAATCCCCCGGTGGGGTGCCGAGTTGAGCCCGGACGTTTTACCTCAGGAAGCGAGGCTGGAAGAGCGCTGCCTGGATTTCCACAAGGGGTGCTACATCGGGCAAGAGGTCATCTCCCGGATCAAAAGCGTGGGGAAGGTCAATCGCCTGCTTTGCGCGTTGGTCGCGGAAGGAGCGAACGACGCTCTGGCACCCGGCAATCTCCTTTTTCTGGAGGACCGCGAAGTCGGAAGCATCACCAGTGTCGCGAAAAATGCAGAACTGGGTCGAATCACCGCCCTCGCCTACGTCAAACGCGATGCTTCCTCGCCCGGCACAGTGCTGCGGGCGGAGTGCCCCGAAAAAAGGCTTTTATCCCGCTTGGAAATCCGTGAAACTCCACTTTGTTGCTAGCTTAACATTCCGCGAATGAACGTCACCCCTGCAGCTCTGACCGGCGCCCTGGCCGCCCTTGCCCTCACCTCGCTGACCTTCGCCGAACCCAAGCCCGAACCCGCGCCATCGAATCCCGAGCGGGTCAGCTTTGATTTCGTGGTCGACGACCAAGTCCGCCGCATCGTCATCGAACTGAACCCCGGGTCCGCCCCGCAAACCGTGGCGAATTTCAAGAAGCTCATCGAGGAGGGCTTCTACAATGGGCTCGCGATCCACCGGGCCATTCCGCATTACCTGATCCAGGTTGGCGATCCGCTGACCAAGGACGATAGCGCGAAGAGCACCTGGGGAACAGGAAGTCCTGGTTACACCATCCCCGCCGAGATCAAGCTCAAGCATCAGCGCGGTTGCGTGGCCATGGCCCGTTTGCCCGATGGCCGCAATCCGACCCGCGCCTCCAATGGCAGCCAGTTCTACATCGCGCTGGCCGACATGTCCCAGCTCGACGGTCAATACACGGTTTTCGGGCAAGTGGTCCGAGGCATTGAGCACCTCGATTACATTTCGGAAAAGACCACCGACACCAACGACGTTCCCCGGGATCGGATCAAGGTCAGCGCGGTCGTCGGAGAAGGTTCTTCGAAAACGGGGGCGGGAGAAGCCATCGCTCAAGGTGCCGGAAACGTGGCCAAAGGCGCGATGTCTGTCGCCTCCCAGGGCGTTCGGGCCGCCGGCTCTGCCGTGAAAGACGCCGACAAGTTGATCCCGAAAATCGATCTGCCAAAGGTTCCCTTCCTCGGAGGGAAATCCGAAGCCATCGCGGAGACTCCTGCGGCTGCCGCACCGGCGCCTGCCTCTGCGACCACAATGCCCGCCCCCGCAACGGTCCCCGCCGCAGAATCCCAGGAAGTGATCCTTCAAGAGGTCCCCGGTGATGAGGTCAAAGAAAAGCGAGGCCTCAAGCTCCCCTCCCTCCCAAAATTCCGCAAGCCCGATGGCTCCGCGTTCCGTGACCCGGTCCCAGCAGACGAGTTGATCCCGACCTCGTCAACTTCGGCCAAACCGGCAGAGCCCAAACCCACCGCTCCCATGGAAGCAGCCCAGCCAAAATCCGCCCCAACGGCGGCACCCGTCGTAGCTGCCAATGCGCCAACTTCGGTGCCCCCAGCCACCGGCCCAACTCCCGCTCCTGCTCCTGCTCCATCGGAAGGAGTCAAGCCAACCAAAGAAAAGGTTGTCGTTCCGGTCACGCCGCCAGCACCCAAGGAAAAAGGGTTTCTCGGTCGGGCGATTACCAGATTCTGGTGACCGCCTCGAACGACAAAGGTCGATGTCACGCCTGGCCCCACGGCGACAACTGCTCTTACCTACATTGGGGACGGGCTTGACTTAGGCTCTCGCGCTTGCTCCATTCAGGTGTCCGCGCCTTCTCCCGACATGAATTCTTCCCGTCGTTTCCCCAGGTGCGTCGTCGCCTGCGCCCTCGCGGTGCTTACGCTGTCGACCGCGTCCAGCGCTACGCCTCCCGCGCTTTCCAGTTCCGATTGGGCTTCCCTCCGCTCTGCTTACGAGTCAGCCCGGCATCGCTTCTTCCCCTCAGACACAGGAACCCACCAAGCTCGCAATCCGCAGCAGGCGTGGCTCACCCAATTTGACGAGCGCGGTTTCACCGCCACTCCGGAAACGGGATCTTGGCATTGGGGGTTGGAGTTGAAGCGCTTCGCGATGGGAAACTGGTCCATCACTCCGCTGGCCAGGAACGGGAAACTCGCGGCCGATGGCCAGCGGTTGACCTATCAACGCGGTCCCGTTTTGCAGGAATGGTTCCTCAATGACCCGCGTGGGCTCGAACAGGGATGGACCATTTCGCAACGTCCGGAAGGTGCCGGATCGGGCCCGATTCGGCTCGACCTTGCGGTGCGGGGGAATCTCCAACCCGCCGTGAGCGAGACTGGAGTGCAGTTCGAAGACGAAACCGGGGCACCTCGCCTCACCTACAGCGGCCTGCGAGCTTGGGATGCGGACGGTCGGACTTTGCCTGCACGGTTCGTCGCGACGGAAGAAGGATTCGCCGTCGAAGTCGACGAGCGGGGTGCGCGCTACCCGGTGGAGATTGATCCGCTGGCGCAAAGCACCTACGTCAAAGCCTCCAATACTGAGGCTAGCGATGCCTTTGGCTCATCCATTGCCGTGTCTGGCGATACCGTGGTGATCGGAGCGATCGGCGAGGACAGCTCGGCGACCGGGGTCAATGGGAATCAGGCCGACATCGGTGCTACGGAATCGGGAGCGGTTTACGTCTTTGTACGTCGGGGAAACCAATGGTCCCAGCAAGCCTATCTCAAGGCATCCAACACCGATATGGATGATGCCTTTGGCGATACCCTAGCGATCTCGGGCAATACCTTGGTCGTGGGCGCCCCCCAGGAGGACAGCAATGCCACCGGGATCAACGGGAACCAGGATGACGACACCGCGAGCAGCGCCGGGGCCGCCTATGTTTTCGTCCGCGTCGGCTCTACTTGGACCCAACAGGCTTATCTCAAGGCCTCCAACACGGAGGCGGGTGATGATTTCGGAGTGTCCGTGGCGATTTCCGGCGAAACCATCCTGGTAGGCTCCCTGGACGAGGCAAGCGACACCAACGGCACGGCGGGAGGAACGGCGGCCCAAGCCGACAACACCGCTCCGGGGGCGGGTGCGGTTTACGTTTTCACCCGAACCCGAAACGTCTGGAGGCAGCAGGCCTACCTCAAGGCGTCCAACTCGGAAACGAGTGACAACTTCGGCTCGGCGGTTGCGATCGCTGGTGATGTCGCTGTGGTGGGAGCCTACGGCGAAGACAGCATGACCAACACGGTTTCGAGCGATCCCCTGGAGCAAGGCGACAACAACGCGACCAACACTGGCGCGGCCTACGTCTTCGTGCGCAACGGCGTGCAATGGAGCCAGCAGGCCTACCTCAAAGCCTCCAGTCCGGGAGATGACGATCGCTTCGGCGGTGCGCTGGGAATCTCGGGCGACACCATTGTGGTGGGAGCTCTTTGGGAGGACAGCGACGCCAACGAGATCGATGGAGATGCCACGGACAACAGCGCGACCAACGCTGGCGCGGCCTACGTTTTCGTTCGCACCGGAACTCAATGGAGTCGCCAAGCCTACCTTAAGGCGTCGAATTCCGATGCGCAGGACTGGTATGGCCGCCGGGTCGCGATCTCCGGCAACACCATCGCAATTGGAGCTCACAACGAAGACAGTAACGCCATCGGGATCAATTCGGACGGGGCGGACAACTCAATAGGCGACTCGGGGGCGGCCTACGTCTACACCCGGACCGGTTCCATCTGGACTCAGCAAGCTTATCTCAAGGCAAATGATACGGGTGGAGGAGATCTCTTCGGCAGTGCCGTGGGCGTGTCTGGAGATCTCTTGGTCATCGGTTCCCCCGGAGAGGACAGCGGTTCCACTGGGGTCAATGGAGACCAAGGGATGTCTACCAACGAGTCAGGCTCTGGAGCGGCCTACTTCTTCACGGGATTTGGGCCTACTCTCACCTCGTTGGCCAAGACGGGAGAGTCCGCTCCTGGAGCCCAAGATTTGGCCTTCGGAAGCCCAGGGTGGATCGCCGTAACCGATCAGAACAGCTTCGCTTGCTTCGAGACCGGCCTGACCGGGACCTGGGCGACCGGTCGGGAGCGGGGTGTCTTCGCACAAACCAACGGCCTGGTGGACTTGCTTCTGCAAAAGAAGGACACGCTCGCCTCGTTCGGCAACGGATACACGGCGCTTCAAACCGCGAGCGTGATGTCGTCGCTCGTCTCCAACCAATCCACCTTCGGGAGCCTCTTCCTGTCCACCGCCGCCGGGCCAGGAATCACAGCAACGAACAATCGGGCCGTGCTCCGGGATACTGGGACCTTCCTGACCCTTCTCGATCGGACCGGCCAAGCGCCCCCAGGGTTGACCCCGGCCGTGAGCAACACCGTTCAGGAGATGTTGCAGAGCTTCGATACCGATTTGGTCGTCGTGACGATGAACCTCCGCAACGGAGTGGGCGGGATCTCCGCGACCAATGACAGTGTCTTGCTTCCGCTGGACCATGATGGCAGCCTGCTGGCGACGACGGCTCCTCAGGAAGGTGGTTCCGCGCAAGTATACACCGGCAATGCGGCGGACAAGCTGGGTCAGCTCACGGGGCGGGCCTCGGCTTCCCGGGGAGATTTCCTCTTCTTCACCGGTGCCTTCATCCCGTCTGGATTAACCGGAGTTCCGGCCTTGTTCCGAATCGAGAAGATTGGAACCACTGGCGCTCTGATTGCAAAACAGGGAGATACCGCAAACGGAACGGGTGGCGCTGCCTACAGCAGCTTCCCCGCGATTTCCCAGGATGGCGGAGTATCCCTCTTCCGGGCCATGGTCAGTGGCACACCAGTCACCGAGAACGAGGGGATTTGGCGCGGGGCGGATCTCATCCTGCAAAAAGGCAAACCTTTCGACGTGGCGAACTTTCCGGAAATCGCCGTCCGCCGGATCCTGCGCTTCTGGCCAGCGGGAACGGGTCAGGTGGTGATCCACGCCGTGCTATCAGGGACCGGGGTGACGGCGGCGAACAACAACGCCCTCCTCCTTCGCCAGGCCAATGGCGAATTCCTCTCTCTGATCCGCACCGGAGACATCGCTCCGGGCTGCCAACTCAGCACCGTCAAGGTCGGCTCCATCCAAGCCGTGGACGTCGATCCCATCAACGGACGCTACGCGGTAGTCGGTGGCCTGATCGGCACCGCCGCGACGGCCAACCAGGCGCTTTGGGGCGGAAAGACCACAGACGGGGATGACACCCTGGCGAACCGTCAGTTGCGCTGCCCCACCCTTCGATTGCGCAAGGGAGATGCCTACTCTTCCAGCAAGACGCCCCGGGACGTCATTCGCGGCATCAGCCTCAAATCGTTTCCCGACCCGACCGGAGCCGGTGGTCGCGGCCTCGGGCAAGCCGTGAGCCGACGGGGCTTGATCGGCGTGACCCTAACCGCCGACCGGCGCCTTCAGGAACTCGTCACCATCCTGCCCTGAGTTCCTCCCCGTGCCCGACCTGTCCGTTCTCTTCTAGGTTTCGACATGAACAAGCGTCTCTTTTCTCTCCTGGCCTTGCTTGGCGTGATTCCCGCCTGCCTCTTCGCGGGTCCTGTGCCGTCCCAGCTAGCCTACCTCAAATCCTCAAATTCCGAAGCGAACGATCAATTCGGCCAGTCCGTCGCCATTTCCGGAAACACCATGGTGGTAGGTGCCCCGAATGAAGACAGCGCCGCGATCGGAGTGAATGGCAATCAGGGGGACAACAACGCGTCCAACTCGGGGGCCGCCTATGTCTTCGTCCGGATCGGCTCCCAATGGGTTCAGCAAGCCTACTTAAAGGCATCCAACGCCAACGCGTCGGACTACTTTGGTATGGCGGTGGCGATCCACGGCGATACGATTGTGGTCGGTGCCCCTGAAGAGGCCAGTACCTCCTCCGACCCGAACGACAACACGGCCGCCTTCGCCGGTGCCGCTTACGTCTTTGTCCGCACCGGCACTACCTGGACCCAACAGGCTTACCTCAAGGCCGAGCACCCCGATCCCGATGATTACTTTGGCATTTCGGTCGCCATCTCCGGCAACTCGATTGTGGTGGGGGCCTATGGCGAAGCCAGTGCTTCCGATGGAATCAACGGTGATCAGACCGACAATTCGCAATCATCCGCCGGCGCTGCCTATGTCTTCTCCCGATCCGGCAGTGTCTGGACCCAGCAGGCCTACCTCAAGGCCTCGAACTCCGACGGCAGTGACTACTTCGGGGTGTCAGTCGCCATCGAAGGCGATACGGCGGTGGTCGGCGCGAACTTCGAAGCAAGCAACGCCACTGGAGTGAATGGGAATCAAGGGGACGATAGTCTCTCGCTGGCTGGTGCCGCCTACGTGTTCCAACGTTCTGGAACGACTTGGGTGCAGCAAGCTTACCTCAAGGCCTCCAACACGGGTGCCAATGATCAGTTCGGGCTCTCCCTGGGCATCGCGAAGGATACGATCGTCGTCGGCGCCAGCGGAGAAGCCAGTACCGCCGTGGGCGTGAACGGTGATCAGGCCGGCAATGGTGCCCTGTCCGCCGGAGCCGCTTACGTGTTTTCCAGAACCGGGAATCAATGGTCCCAACATGCCTACCTGAAGGCGTCCAACACCCAGGCCGGGGATATCTTTGGAGCCTCGGTGGGCATCTCGGGCGACACCATCATCGTCGGAGCCTCTGAGGAGGACAGCGCCACTCGAGGGATCAACGGCAACGGCTCTGATAACACCGCCAACGGTGTGGGGGCTCTCTACGTCTTCAACCGCACCGGCACCAACTGGAACCTTCATTACTACGTGAAGGCCCTCAGTCGGACCAGCTACTTCGGCGGCGACTGCTCGGTCGAGGGCGACCTGATCGCGGTCGGCTCTCAGTATGAATCCAGCAACGCCACCGGGATCAATGGTGACGGAGAAAACGTCAACGCAGGTCTTTCCGGTGCCGCCTATGTCTTCTCCGGCCTCGGCCCTGCCCTTCGTTCCGTGGCCCGGACCGGCACCGCCGTGGCAGGCGTGCAAGACGTGGCCTTCACCATTCCCGGGGCCGCCGCCGTGAGTGAAACGGGGAGTTCCATCTTCACCAGCTCCCTCAATGGAACCGGAGCGCCCCGAGGCAAAGAGTCCGGAGTCTTCGCCAACGATGCTCTGACGGAACTTCTCATGCAAAAAGGCGACGGCCTGGCCGGTTTTGGCTATGGACTCGGCGCCGGCTCCAGCGCTGCGGCGCTGATCAACCCTTCCGCGAATCGGGCCACGTTTGGCGGGCTCTTCCAGGTCATCGCGGCCGGAGCTGGCATCAATGGAAACAACAACCGCGCCCTGGTTCGCGATACCGGTGCGGTCCTCAAGATGCTGGCTCGCACGGGCCAACCCATCGCCAGCGGATGGGGCACCGCCAGACCCAAGGCATTCCCGGAAATGGTCCAGAGTTATGACTCGGACCTAATTGCTCTGACCACCCAACTTCTGGTCTCCGCTCCGGATGGAGTCAACGCCAACAATGACTCTGGCTTGATCGTGCTCGATCACAATGGAACAGTCTCGGCAGTCACGCCCCTTCGGGAGGACGCGGATGCGATGAACGGAAAGCTGGGCCAGCTCACGGGCCGGGTCGCCACCACCACGGGAAACACACTCTATTTCAACGGGATCCTGAAGCCCACCGGAGGAGGAACTCCCTTGAGTGCCGTGTTCGGCACGGACCTGACGGGCGGTGTGGTGAGCCAGATCAAACAGACCGATCCCGCCACCGGAGCCACCCCCGGCACTCCCACCTACTCCAGCTTCCCCGCCATCGCCCAACGCGGTTCGGATCCAGCGTTCCGGGCCATGCTCGTCGGGCCACCCCGAACCCAAAACGAAGGGATTTGGGTCAGCAGCAGCCTGTATTTGCAAAAGGGCACCCCCTTCACCCCAAAAGGGGTCGACCCGACCGGCGTCGATGCCGTGTCCTTGCTCGATTTCTCCGGCTTGCAGGTCACTCGCATCCTTCGCTTTTGGCCCGTTGGCGTGGATCAGATGATCGTTCATGCGGTTCTCGGGGGCACTGGAGTGACCAGCAGCAACAACACCGCCGTCCTCTTGCGTCAATCTGATGGAGAATGGCTCATCCTCCTTCGCACGGGTCAGGTGGCTCCAGGCGTCGGCTCCAACCTCGTCAAGGTGGGCGCGATCCAGAGCGTCGAAGTCGAGCCGATCGAGGGCTCTTACGCGATCGTGGCCAGTCTGACCGGCGTTCCGGCGACCCGGAACCAAGCGCTCTGGGCGGGTCGTGCCACCGCAGGATCCCCAGGCACGCCTGCTCTGCGTCAGCTCTCGCTCCCCACCCTCCGTCTCCGCAAGGGGGACGCCTACGCCACAGAGCGCACTGTGCGAGACGTGATCCGCTCGATCGCCCTCAAACCCACAGCGGAACCCACTGGAGCAGGAGCCAGAGGGCTAGGACAAGCCATCAACGGAGATGGGGATATTCTCGTCACCCTGACCGGAGATCGCCGGGTCCAAGAACTGATCCTTATCGAGGATTGACGGGACTGAGCGCCCCACCCACCCAGAGCCCCCTCGATTCAGCTCATCGGGAACCACTTGGGCTGCCACCAGTGGAGCAGCATCATGACCTTGTCCGGCGCAACCAAGTAGGCGACGCCGAAGAGGACGATAGCTCCCACGATGAGCAGAGCGACGGTGCCATTCAGAGGTGCCCGGTAACTCAGTCCCGTGCCCGGAACCCCGATGGTCGCCGTCTTGCGGCCCGAAGTTCCCACGTTGACCGTCGCGCCGTGCCCGCCCGCACTGACGGACAAACCGGACTTGGAGAGGTTGAGATAGATCCCAGGCAGGATGCGAATTTTCTTTTGGAAGCGTAGACCCATGATTGCTGAGTGGTGAAGTTTTGCCGAGGATCATCTAAATGTCCTGACATTAAACTAAACTTGATTTCATGAGCGTGTCAAGTAATCGACAGATCGCTTTGCACAATTCTCTTGGCTGGTTTGGAGTTCGTGCTAGGGTTTCTGCTATTGATGTCCTGGATGTTTGGTGAGAAGGGGAAGATTTTGGCAAAGGCCAACAAGGCCCTCCGGGAGGCTTCCAAACTAGAGTTGGCGACGAAGTCTCCCAGCGCAGAAGCTAAGGCCGCAGCCAAGCACCTGGTGGGAGAATCTGTTCTCCTCCGGCTCGACGCTATGTCGATTGAGGAGATTAAGTCGCTCGCCCGCGGCGAAGGCATTCGGTGGGCGGCGCTGGAATCGAATGGCTTTCGTTCGGTTGGAGCTCTCCTCCGGGCAGGTTGGGAGGCAATCGACGCCAAACCCGGCGTCGGGGAGGCCACCGTAAGGGCGCTCCGGGGCGTGGTGACTTCGATTTCCGACGAGATCGCGAAGACGATTCCGATCGCCTTCGATCCCCAGAACCGCACCAAAGGACACACGGCCCTGCTCGCGGGACTGTGGACCGGCGAGTTGCAGCAAGGCGCGCGGGCCCATTTGCTCCGGCACGCCCAGTTGAAGGAACGCGTCGCGGCCCTGGCCCAGACTGGGGCGGGGAGCGTTCATCTTTGGAGCAAACTCTTTTTGTGGGGCGATGGTCGGGCCCGGGCGGATCAGGCGATGGAGGAGCTGGCCGCGATCGTGCGTGCAGATTCCTTCCGCACGTTGGAAACCGATCTGCGCGCTGGATTGCAAGCGCTGAAGACGCGTCGACCGGACGACAAGGCCTTGTGGGCAGACTTCGACAAGCGGTCAGCGGGTTACTATGCCCTGCTCGAACAGGTCCACTCTCAGCCCCAAGGCGAAGAAGGCGCCGCCCGGGGATTTGTTCCCGCAGAAATCGTCGAAGCCGTGGAGAAGCAGGAGTTGCGGAAGGACGGTCTGAACCTGTCGTTGCGCGCCTACCAAGTCTTCGGTGCCAAGTTTGCCGTGGTGCAACGCAAAACCATTTTGGGGGACGAAATGGGCCTTGGCAAAACCATTCAAGCCCTGGCGTTCATCGCCCACCTCAAGACCACCGGTGCCTCGCATATTCTCGTGGTATCGCCCGCTTGCGTCTTGGCGAATTGGGAACACGAGATCGCGAAGTTCAGCAATTTCTCCACGATCCGTCTCCACGGTCAGGATCGGGATTCGGCAATGGAAGAGTGGTCGCAGAACGGGGGCATCGGGTTGACCACCTACGACACCTTGCGGACCTTGGACTTCACGACCACGCGGCTTCCCGGAGTTGTGATTGCTGACGAGGCTCATTATGTCAAGAATCCGGCCACGAAGCGTGCCCAAGCCCTCGCCGCCATCGCCGGGCCCGCCGAACGCGTTCTCTTCATGACCGGCACGCCAATGGAAAATCGGCGTGAAGAGTTCAATTCTTTGGTGAGCTATCTGCAACCTAGCACCGTAGGCAACTTGAACGACGTGGTCGCCTTCCCTGGAGCGCGAGCTTTTCGGGAACGGGTCGCTCCGGTCTATCTCCGCCGCAATCAAGCGGACGTTCTCCACGAACTTCCCGAACGGATCGAGGTGGAGGACTGGTTGGATCTCGGTGCCCAAGACGGAGCGCTCTATCGCCAAGCCGTCGCCTCCGGCAACTTCATGGCCATGCGGCGCGCCGCCGTTCTCCCGGGAAAACCGGAGGAATCCTCGAAGCTGGCCCGGTTGGTCGATATCGTAGAAGAAGCCCGCGAGGAGGGACTCAAGGTCGTGGTGTTTTCCTACTTCCGGGACGTCCTGGAAGTGATCCGCAACGTTTTGCCCGGGCGGGTCTTCGGTCCGATCACGGGATCCGTAAGCGCCTCCGGCCGCTTTGAACTGGTCAAGGAATTCAGCGATTTCGCCGGTCCCGCCGTCCTGATCAGTCAGATCCAAGCCGGTGGGGTCGGCCTAAACATCCAGGCGGCCTCCATCGTCGTCCTGGTCGAACCCCAATGGAAACCGAGCACCGAGGAGCAAGCCATCGCCCGTTGCCACCGGATGGGTCAGCTGCGCCGAGTCCAAGTGCATCGCCTGCTCACCCGCCATTCCGTGGATGAACGCATGGTGCAAGTCCTCAAGCGCAAGGCCAAGGAGTTCGACGAGATCGCCCGCCCCAGTGTCATCAAGGAGACGTCCACGAGCGCCATCGCCGCGCACAACGATGCGGAACTTAACGAGGTCGTCGATACCTTCCAACGGAAGACCGAGTCTGAAATCATCCGCCTGGAACAGGAACGGTTGAGTTTGGCGGCCACGGTTGCCTGAGTTCGCCCACTCAAAAAAAAGCGGCAACCCAGATCGCTCCGGGTGCCGCCGATCACGGACATCTGAGGCAAGCTTACCGATTGCCCTTGGAGACTGCGGCGACCGTGTCCGACTTCTTCGACTTCGGCGTGGCGACACCAAACTTGGTGATCTTCACCACTTGATACTCGGTGTCGCTCTTCTTGATCCGGGAACCGCTCACCGTATCCCCGACCTTGATGTCCCCCAGAGTCGCCGGCTTGTCGCTATTCTTGATCTCGGTTCGATCGGTGATGACGAACTTCACGACTTTTCCATCGGCGTTGCGATGGGTGAACGTTTTGCCAGCGGCATCGATCGAATCCACTCTGGAATACATACCAATGGTCTTGGCCGGAGCCGAAGAGGCAGAAGAAGACGCCTCGGCGCCGAATCCGGAGAACGGCAACACAAAGGCAAGGGCACCGGCGGTAAATATGCGATGAAGAGTGTTCATGATGATGATGGAGTTGGGTTTTCTGATGAGGAAAGGACGGACGAAGCTGAATTGCAGCACGCCCTAGCAAACACCCAAAGATTACTTTGGAAGAGTTGATTGTCAATCTGACATCATCAGCCTGTCCTCCACCCGCTGCAGCCTCTCGCACTCCCGCCCATGTCCAGGATGTTTCGAGTGACGGACGTCTTACCCGCCCAGCAGAGCGTAGCCAACGAAGGCGGAAACATTTTGGCAATCGATGGGTAAATGTCCCTCGAATTGCGGTGGCTCGAAAATCGGAATTCTGCCACTTGATCTTCGCAAGTGATTTTACCTGGCCCTACGAGTCTTGATTCAAGCCGACTCGTAATGCACAAATTGCCTAGCCCCGCTGCCCCACTCAGGCTTTTGTCGCAAGATTTGCTAGCGAACTGGATGCATGTGGGTAAAGCGTGAGGGTCGATTGATTCTCTTACGGATGAGCATTCATTTGGCTGACGAATTCCTGTCCTGGTCTCTGGACCCGGCCCGCAGCGTTGAGGAGCGCTTCGGGATCTTTCTCTTCACCCAGCAGGTGTTCCGCTCCCTCTACAAAGGGGAGGACGAGGAGAAATCCGACTATTACCGGGACCAAGCCGCTGGCGAAATGCGCCGCTACAATGCGGCTTGGGAACCTGAACTCGACGATCGGAAGCTCCGCTTCACGGCGGAAAACCTGGCAACCTTGGAGAACCTTGAGGTAGGCAAAGGGAGAGAGGAAAGGCCGTTGCGGGATCTCTCGTTTCTTCGCTTCACTCCGAATCTCAAAGAACTGCGCCTGGCCGGGTTGGAGATGGATGGATTGGCTCCGGTCGACGAGCTGCGGCGGTTGGAAAAATTTTCGCTGCACAGCGGGAACGTGGAATCATTCGCCGATTTGGCCCGTTGCCCGGAGTTGCGCTTTGTGACGATTCACACGTCCCATCCTTGGCCCCGGCTCACCGGGTGGGAGCGGCTGGTTCGACTCGAAGCGCTGGATTGGAAGGCAAATATCCGGGTGTTGCGGGAGGTTCCCTGTTTGCCCGCTTTGAAGCGGCTGGTGCTGGCCCCGAGCTACTTCGGCGGCGGGCTGGTGAATTCTCTCCGTGACTTTTCTCAGCTCCCCGAGATGCCGGCATTGGAGGTCATGTGGGCCGAAGGTTTGTTCCGGCTCGACGGCATTGAGCGCTTCCCCAGCCTTACCCGTTTGGGCGTCGAGGGTTACTTCGAGGATGTCTCCCCGTTAGCGGGAGCCCGGGGACTGGAGTACCTCCGACTGATGAGCGATGAGCTCCGCGGCTTGGCACCCCTGACCCGGTTGCCGAAGCTGCGGCACCTGGCGATTCGTTCGTTGCTGGCTCAGGATTACACGGTGCTCACGGAGGCTCCGGCGCTGCGCGAGTTGGTGGTGGGCGGGTGCGAAGTGGCCCAACCGGATATCGATGCGGTCCGGGCGACGTTTCCAGAAGACACGGATCGATTTGGCCGGGAACCGGTCAAGTTGGAGCCACTGCGCCTCTTCCTCGCCCCTTCCAAGGAGCACATCGGGTCCACCGAAAGCTTCATCAACAAGCCATTGCGCAAGGAATTCCCCTGGGCGGACGATCCCTGGCAAATTGAATCTGAGCAAAGCTGGGTGGAACGGCAGCTCATGAAGGCGTTCGACGCCTGTGGGTTGATCGGGGTCAAGGGGTTCGCGCCCGGAGGATACCGGCCCATGGCCGACGAGGCCACGGATGGACGGTTCTGGGATATCCCGACGGGAGGTCCCACGGGCGTGCTGTTCGTCGGGTTGCGTGGAGAAGAGGCGATCAGCCGGGTGCGGGAGGTCATCGAGTGTATCCGGGCAGGGCAGGCCCGCGTCCGCTCGTTCTGGAACATCATTGTCACTCTGGATGTGGAACTCGACGAAGAGGACTGGGAAGAAACGTTCGGAAAACGCAAACGCCGGAAGGCAGATCTCCAGGTGCGGATCGAGGATGAAAAATATGCGGTTGAGGAGGCCACCCGGAGGCAGGCTCTTCGCAAGAAACTCCACGCAGATGAACTCCGCCTCCAAATCCTCCGGGACCAAGGACACCAACCCAATCCAGGAGAATTCGCGCCTGATCCCAAGCTGCTCCGCAAACAGCCATCGGCGTCCGCTTCCTCCACCACTTCCCGGCCAGCCAAACGGAAGCAAGCTTCCACCCAGCTCCGGTCCGAACTCACGAAACTGGGAATCGAGTGGGACGATTTCTCGCTCGGGTTTTCGGTGACCGAGGACGGCGCCTGGATCCAACACGAGAGGTCGGCCAAGGCGCTTTCTTGGTTGCTTCAGATTCCCTTCGAACACGTACCATCATGAGCGAAATCGCCGATGAATTCATCGCCTGGGTCCTCGATGGGGAACTGACGTTGGAGCAGCGCTACGGCGTCTTCCTGCTCCTGGAGCGCGTCCGTCCGTACGATGCCGCGAACTTTCTGGCGAGGGAACGCGAGCGTGAGGAGCGCCTTTACAATCCCGCCTGGGAACCGGTGATCGATCCCGCAGTCCTGCGCTTGGTGGCCGCCCAACTGAGTGACCTGAGATCGCTGAGCCTCGACGAGTTTTTGTTCGAAGATCGTCCGCTGCGGAATCTCGATTTCTTGCGTTTTCTTCCGGCGCTAACGGAGCTGACGTTGAAGGACGTGGAGCTGAAGCGGCTGGAAGGGATCTCCCGTCTCCAGCACCTGGAAACCTTCAGCATCCGGACGGACAAGGTGGACGACTACAACGACCTCGCGCTCTGTCCGAATCTGCGGGAGATCTCGATCCAGACTTGGCATCCCTGGCCGGTGATCGATCAGTGGGAGCACGCTCCGTCGTTGACCAAGCTCAAATGGTTCTCCAACGGACGCTCGTTGGAGGGCGTTCAGCGCCTGCCTCATCTTCGCTGGCTTTCCATCGATGCCGCGTCTCATCACGACGAACGCGCCGTCAGCATCCGGGACTTTCACACGCTGCCCGAAATGCCCCAGTTGGAGTTCTTCACCGGCGGTTCCTTTTACCGCCTGGACGGTGTGGAACGCTACACCAAGCTCCGGCTCCTGGTGGCATCCGGCTATTTCCGGGATCTCGCACCGCTCGCCGGACACCCCTCCATCACCCATCTGCGGCTCGACACTCCGGAGCTTCGCGATCTCACCCCCGTCGTTGGGATCCCCTCGCTCTATCAGTTTGTGCTCCACTCGGAGCGGCCGCAGGACTTCTCGCCGTTGATGGAATCGGAATCGCTCCGGGAACTCGTCGTCTTCGGATGCCCGACTCCACAACCGGACGTCGATTTGGTCCGCCTCATGATGCCGGATCGTGCCGAGACGTTTGCCTTGGCCGAGCCCCGGGAACTTCAGCCCATGCAGCTGATCGCGTGTAACCAGCTCGGGATGAGGCGCAAGGAGGACGCCAGCGCCGAACCCGGAAGCGCTCCCGTTTGGAAGGACGACATTGTGATGCAGCAATCCGAGGAAATCTGGATGAAAGAGCAGCTCAAGGCAGCCCTCGCGGCAGCCGGTCTGCTCGAACTCGAAGGTCTCCGCTTTGACGGCTTTCGTGACAATCCGGCGCATTGCTTGTTCTCCCGTTTCGATTGGAATCCGCTGCGCCGCTCCGTCAATATCAGGTTCCTTCGTGCCGCCGCCATCGCCCGCGTTCGTGAAGTGATCGATGCCCTCCGTCCCGTCTTGGCCCGATCCGCAGTCCCCTGGGAGGTGCAGGTCGATATGCGGCCGGAAACCGACGCGGAGGAATGGGATGAGCCGAGACTGGATCCTGCGGAAGAGCGGGCCCGGGAAGAGATCGAGCAGGAGAAGCGCCACGACCGCCTCCGCAGACTTGAATCCCAGCGCCGCGCCAGCGAACTGCGCATGGACCTCCTCAAGGAACAGGGAGCCACCATCGATCCCGATGACTTTTCGCCAGACTTCGACGAGGAGGATGAGGACGATTTCGACGACGAAGACGATGAATTCGAAGATGACGAAGACGACGACGCACCGCTCAACTTCGAACCGCCCAAACCTTGGACCGGCGAAGAACCGGATCACCAGACGATCGCTCCCGTCCCCGCAGAACCCGCGCCCCCGGAACCTTGGCGAGATCCCAACGTAAACTGGAACGATATGTTCGTCTTCTTCCGCTTCCGCGAAAACGTCATCTGGGTCCATCCGATGCAAGACGGAGCCAAGACGTTATCTTATCTGCTCGATTTGGAGGTGACGGAGGAGATGGACGACGATTGACGCGGGAATGCGGAGACTTGGCCCTCCACTTCACGGCCGCAGTCCGGGCCTTCGTGACCGCATCAGAAAATTTCCGGATGCCTTCGGCTCGGCTCCCTCGTATGAGTCGGGATGAAGTCCAGCGCCCGGACGCCCCGCTCCGCCAAGCCTGCCGCTGCACCGGCCACGGCTGTCCCCGCCATTGAGATCCGTGGCGCCCGTCAGAACAATCTGAAGGGTGTCTATGTCGATCTTCCTCTGAATCAGCTGATCGTGGTCACCGGTCCGAGCGGTTCCGGGAAATCGTCGCTCGCCTTCCAGACCGTTTATGCCGAGGGCCAGCGACGCTACGTCGAAACGTTTTCCCCCTACGTCCGGCAATTCTTCGACCGGATGGACAAGCCGCAGGCGGATGACATCCGCGGCATCCCGCCGGCCATCGCCATTGAGCAGGCGAACAACGTCAAAACAACGCGCTCCACGGTGGGTACGATCACGGAGATCAACGATTACCTGAAGCTGCTTTTCCCCAGGCTTGCGACGGGGCATTGCCCATCTTGCGGTGGACCGGTCCAGCCGGACACCCCCTCCGCGATCGCCGCAGCGGCCAAGGCGCGCTGGAACGAAGCTCCCGTCTTGGTCACTTTTGGGGTCTCGGCCCCAGCCGGAACGGAGCCCGCGGATTTTTTCGCCTTTCTCCAAAGTCAGGGCTACGTCCGGGTCTTCCTCTTCGGGGAAATCTTCCGGACCGATCAGCCGGAGGCCTTCACCCGGAAGTTGCCGGCCCGGGTCGATGTGATCCAGGATCGTGTTCCCGGGAACCGCCGGAGCCGGTTGCTCGAATCGGTGGAGACGGCTTTGCATCTGGGGAAAGGCAAGCTGGCCCTGGTCGATCCGGACTCCGGGGAACGGCTCGATTTTTCCTCGGCTTGGCATTGCGCGCGGTGCGATGCCTCGATCCGGCCGCCGACGCCCGGACTCTTCAGCTTCAATCATGCCTTGGGCGCGTGCCGGGCTTGCCGCGGATTTGGCCGGGTCATTGGGATCGATTACAAGCGTGCGTTGCCAGATCACGCCCTCTCGATTGGGGCGGGCGTGGTGAAGGCATTTCAGGGGGATACCTATCAGGAGTGCCAGCTCGATTTGGAACGCAACGCCCGGAAGCGCAAGATCGATCTGGATACGCCGTTCGAGGATCTCTCCGAAAAAGATCAGGATTGGGTGATCCGTGGCGAGGGCGGCGATCCCGAAGCGGCTTACGAGACCGGCCGGTGGTACGGAGTGAAAGGCTTCTTCGATTGGCTGGAGACGAAGACCTACAAGATGCACGTCCGCGTCTTCCTGAGCCGTTTCCGAAGCTACACGGAATGCCGTGCCTGCGACGGGAAACGGCTCCAGCCGGAGTCGTTAAGTTTCCGGATCCAAGATCGCACCTTGCCCGAGCTCTGGCATTTGCCGGTCTGCGAATTACTCCCCTGGATCCGCAGCTTGGCGCTTCCGGCGGGCGACGCTTCGGCGAAACTCCTCCGGGACGAAATCGTTTCCCGCCTTGGCTATTTGGAAGAAGTCGGACTCGGCTATCTCGATCTCGACCGGCCCACCCGGACCCTCTCCGGCGGCGAAGTGCAACGGGTGAATTTGACGACGTGCCTGGGGGCCTCGCTGACGAACACGTTGTTTGTCCTCGACGAACCATCGATCGGCCTCCACCCCCGCGACATCGGCCGGCTCATCGGAGTGATGGAACGGCTGCGGGACAAGGGGAACACCCTTCTCGTCGTCGAACACGAGGAAGCGGTGATTCGCGCGGCGGATCACCTCGTCGATGTCGGTCCTGGCCGGGGCGACCTGGGCGGTGAGATCGTTTTCAGCGGACCGGCGGCCCGTTTGGAAGCGGAGGCCGGACCGAGATCCCTGACACGGGCTTACCTGACTGGAGAAAAATCGATCCCGATCCCGGAAAAACGCCGCACCGGCAAGGACCGGATTCGGATCACCGGGGCCCGCCAGCACAATTTGCAGAAGATCGATGTCGAAATCCCGCTCGGCGTGTTCTGCTGCGTCACCGGGGTTTCCGGCTCCGGCAAATCGACCTTGGTCCACCACGTCCTCTACGAAAATCTCCTTCGCTCCAAAGGAGAAACATCCGAGACGGAGCCGGGTCGGCTCAAGGATTTGCGCGGCGCGGACAAGATCAACCGGGTGGTCATGGTCGACCAATCTCCGTTGAGCCGGACGCCGCGGTCCACGCCCGCCCTCTTCATCGGTGTCTTCGAACACGTCCGCAAACTTTTCGCCGCCACGCCCGACGCCACCGCCCGAGGCTTCACGCCGGGTTTCTTCTCCTTCAATTCCGGCGCGGGACGTTGCGAACGTTGCTGGGGAAACGGCTACGAGAAGGTCGAAATGCAATTCCTCAGCGATGTCTTCGTGCGTTGCCCGGAATGCGAAGGGACGCGCTACACCAAGGACGCGCTGGAGATCAAGCTCGCGGAGCAATCGATCGATGATGTCCTCGAAATGACCGTCGACCGCGCGGCCGCTTTTTTCGCGGAGCTCGAGGTCAAGGCGGCTCGCGACATCGTTCGTTCCCTGGCGGTGCTTCAGGACGTCGGGCTCGGGTATCTCCGGCTCGGCCAACCGCTCAACACGCTTTCCGGGGGCGAAAGCCAACGACTCAAACTAGTCGGCCACCTCCTGGAGCATCGGCCCAAGGCCAACGCGCCGAAGACAAAGACGAACCTCCTCATTTTCGACGAGCCGACCACCGGCCTGCACTTCGATGACATCGCGATGCTCATGAAGGTGTTCCACCGCTTGGTCGATAGCGGTGAAAGCGTCCTCGTCATCGAGCACAACGTCGATGTCATCAAGTCGGCGGACTGGGTCATCGATTTGGGGCCGGAAGGGGGAACCAGCGGCGGCCAAATCGTTGCGATCGGCACTCCGGAGCAGATCGCGGCGGTGAAGCTGTCCCACACCGGGGCGGCCTTGCGCGGTGGCGCCGAGTTCCGCGTCAAAGAAAGCCGGACCACGGCGCGACGGCCGGAGCCCACCCACTGCATCACGATCACGGGAGCCCGCGAACACAACCTCAAGGACATTTCCCTGGAGATCCCCCGGGACAAATTCGTGGTCCTCTCCGGCTTGAGCGGTTCCGGCAAGTCGACCCTGGCCTTCGATATCCTCTTCGCGGAAGGACAACGCCGCTTCCTCGACAGCATGTCCACCTACGCCCGGCAGTTCGTCGAGCAGATGGAGAAGCCGGACGTGGATCACGTCACCGGATTGCCGCCCACCGTCGCCATCGAGCAACGGATCTCCCGCGGCGGCGGAAAATCGACGGTGGCCACGGTGACCGAGGTCTACCACTTCCTCCGCCTCCTTTTTGCCAAGACGGGCACGCAGCATTCCCCCGCGACCGGCAAACCGGTGATCGCGCAATCGGTCACGGAAATCGTCTCCCGGCTCCGGACCGCCGCCAAAGCCGGTGAGGTCACCGTGCTGGCCCCGCTGATCAAGGCGCGCAAAGGCTTCCACACCGAGGTCGCGGAATGGGCATTGCGACACGGTTTCGAGACCCTGCTGGTCGACGGCGAGTTTAAGTCGGCCGCCGGGTTCCAACGGTTGGAACGGTTCAAAGAGCACACCATCGATGTCGTCGTCGGCAAGATTTCGGCGGAAACACCGCTGGCCGACGCCCGCGCTTTGGCGGAAACCGCCCTCAAGTTGGGCAAGCAGACGGCCCGGTATCTCGACGTCAAACGCAAGATCCAGGTCGTCAGCACCCAGTTGAGTTGTCCGGATTCGGGGATGTCCTTTGAGGAACTCGATCCCCGCCTCTTCTCTTATAATTCGCCGCACGGCTGGTGCCCGGGTTGCCGCGGCTACGGTCAGGTCCATCGCCGCGCCCAACCGGTTCCCGACGGCGACGCGGAATCGATGCTGGAAGCCGAACTCCGCGAAGAACGGCTCCATCTCCAGAGTGAACCAGAGGAACTGCAACCGTGCCCGGAATGCAACGGCGCGCGGCTTAACCTCATCGCGCAACACGTCAAGGTGCTTGGACGCTCGATCCACGAGATCGCCCGGCTCAGCGTGGCGGAGGCCCGGACCTTGATCGGGACGTTCCGGTTCGAAGGCGAACAGACCCGCATCACTCGGGATATCCTTCCCGAAATTGTGCAACGGCTTCGCTTCATGGAGGAGGTTGGCTTGGGTTACCTGCAACTGGATCGCTCCGCGCAAACCTTGAGCGGCGGGGAAAGCCAACGGATCCGGCTCGCGGCGCAACTGGGATCCAACCTTCGCGGCGTGCTCTATGTCCTCGATGAACCGACCATCGGCCTGCATCCCCGGGACAACGCCAAGCTCCTGGACACGTTGGTGGCGCTGCGGGATAAGGGGAATTCGCTCCTGGTGGTCGAGCATGACGAGGACACGATGCGCCGGGCGGATCACCTCATCGATCTGGGTCCGGGAGCGGGACGGCTTGGCGGAGAAATCGCTTTCTCGGGGCCGTTTGCGGAATTGCTGGAGCCCGGGGCATCTTACCCGGATTCCCCGACGGCGGGAGTCCTCCGGCATCCCCTCTCCCACCCCATCCGCGGGCAGCGCCGCCCCATGCCGGAGGAAGATGGCTGGCTCCGCGTTACCGGGGCCCGGGCGAACAATCTGCGGAACATCGATGTGCGCATCCCCATCGGAAGGCTCACAGTGATTTGTGGGATTTCCGGATCCGGGAAGAGCAGCTTCATGCGCTCGGTTCTTCAACCCGCGGTGAAAGCGAACCTCGACAAGCACGCCGTGAAACCCACGTCAATCACGTGGGGAACCATCACCGGAGCGAACCTGATCGGTGCGGTCTACGAAGTGGATCAATCACCGATCGGCAAAACCAGCCGTTCCACTCCGGGCACCTACATCAAGGTGTTCGATGAAATCCGCAAACTCTACGCCCAGGTCCCAGACTCCCGGGCTCGTGGCTACACTGCGGGACGCTTCAGCTTCAACAGCGCGGGCGGCCGTTGCGAAACTTGCCAGGGCAATGGCCAGATCAAACTGGAGATGGCCTTTCTGCCCACCGCGTATGTCCCGTGCGACGATTGCCAAGGCCTGCGCTACAACGCTGCCACCCTAGAGGTTCTCTACAGCGGAAAGCATATCGGAGAAGTCATGCAGATGAGCATCGACGAAGCCGCCGCCTTCTTTGAGGCCAGCCCGCGGATCGCCCGCAGCCTTACCCTCCTCCGGGACACCGGACTAGGCTACCTCCAGATCGGCCAACCCAGTCCGACCTTATCCGGTGGCGAAGCTCAGCGAATCAAGCTTGTCAGCGAACTGACCCGTGGAGTGAACCGGTTCCAAAATGCCCGGCTCCGCCAAAACCGGATCGAGAAATCGCATCTCTACCTGATCGAAGAACCGTCCATCGGGCTACACAAGGCGGACGTGGTCCGCCTGCTCGACGTCCTCCATCGGCTGGTGGACGACGGTGCCACGGTGGTCGTGATCGAGCACAATTTGGAAATTCTGGCCGAGGCCGATTTCGTGATCGAAATCGGACCTGAGGCGGGTTCGGACGGTGGAAAACTCGTCGGCGACGGAACTCCAGAAGATCTCATCCGCATCAAAGCGAGCCGGACGGCTCCGTTTCTCAGGTCGACGCTCCGGGGTCGAAGTTGATAATTTTCATTATTTTGAGAATTGAAGTTGCGCAATGCACAATCATGCGCGATTCTATTCTCATCAGCGGGTCGTGCTGCTGAGAAATATTCTGAGTGTCGTGTGTAATGATCGTGTGTCGAAGGCCGGCCCCAAGCCGGCCTTCGGTGTGTCCGGGGCACGCAAAAAGGGCACTGAAGCGCACATCCTGAGCGGTTGCGATTGACCGGATCAAGGGGATCTGGGAAGGTGCACAGCCGGACCGGCCTTTGCGCCACTACCAATTCTCATTCGATGTCACCTGATGCCTTGAAACGTCCCGTCGTGATCTACTCCGCCGCTGGAGTCGCCATCGCGGCCATCGCCTTCACCCTCGGCTTGTTCGTGGGGAAAAGTCCGACATCCCCGGGCTCCAGCGGCGCAGTTCCGACCGAGGTGGATCCCGGCCTCTCTGGCACCAAGTTGCCGACCGCTTGGCCGCTCCATTTCTGCAGCACGAACGTGGAGCGCCAGTATCCCACGGCGCAAGCGATTCCCAACGCCGCGCACCTCAAAACCGTCGGAGGATCGGTGACGATCATGGCGCACCCGGACAGCAACACGGCGCAGTTGCGGGTCATCAAACTTCCCAGCTCCATGCACGCCAAACCGACTGCGGCGCGTGCCCTCGCGGAAAGCGGAGCGATTCAAGACGGCGACGTGCTCGTCGTCTTCCGCAAGGAGTGGTCCAAAGCGAACGCCTATGGCAACCTCCAGCTCGGCCAAGGCCACGCCGCCCTGGCCACGGTTTCCCAGGACGAGAAAGGCAAGATCGTCAAAACGGTGGAAAGTCCGCTCGATTACAGCAGCAACCTGGACCACCCCGGTCACTACGGTGGACACAAGACCTTCCAAGTCATCCGGCCCAACATGACGGCCAAACAGAAGGCGAACGTCGCCAAGTGGGCGCGCCGAGTTTTGGAAAAGAATCAGATCATGTTCCAGCCCGACTACGGCGCACCCTACTTCGCCCGGGTCAAGGGCAAGGACGCGCCATCGCTTTGCACCGATCTGGCACTCTACACGCTCTATGGCGAGGGCGACCAAATCGGCACGTTCTGTTCCGAGTTGGTCTGGGCTCTTCTCGGTCTACGCAATATCGATCCGGACGAACTGCTCAAGGCGTTCCCGACAAGTGACAACAAGGGCGGACCTCGCCAATATCTCGCCGGCAATGTGCGGCCAATCTTCAATCCAATGCCCGGCGTGAACAAGAACCCGCTTGAGAACCCGGGCCTCATGCAGGGACCGGACGTGGTCCTCCGGAAAATCTTCCCGGACAACGCCAAGCGCCACGATTTCCTCGTCAACACGGTGCTTGGTCCGCGCAAGCCCACCCCGACCGAACTGGACGGGATCATGTCCTCCGGCCACCAAAAAACCGCTATCGCGTTCCAACCGAAGATCGATCAGTTGCGCAATTGGTATGGCGCAGAGAACGAGAGCGCAGGCTCCATCAACGCGGTGAACACTGGGATCAACCCGAACTACTCCCCCACCGCATTCAGCATTCTGGCCAATTCTGATGCCAAGGGCCAAAGCGGCAAGGTGCTCTACTACGTCGGCACGGTCACGTTCGAGTAAGCCTTAGTCCACCTGCAAATGCAGGTGATCATCGTGCCGCGCCGCCTGCCGTTGTTGGAAGCGGAGCTTTGGATGTGAGACGTTGAGACGCTGCTGCAAGTGGATCTCGAGAAGGATCTTCTCGGTTTCCGGGTGACGGAGCAGCGTCCGCAGCAGATCCCGGGTGCGTTCCTCATCGAGTTCCCGGTCCCGGTTCACCCCCTGCAACAACGGCAGGTCCCACCGGAAAGTGGACGGCTTTCCTTTGTAGGGCGCAGGTTCCCCACGCTCCGGAGACTCGTAAACCCAATAGCCGATCGGTGACGGCGAGACCGTGTATTTCCCGCCCTTCTCGTAGCAGAACGACAAATCGATCTTCCGGCCGTCCGCATGGGAAAGGTGCGGCAACATCGGGAACAACGGGCCGTAGGGAAAGCCTCCGTCGAGGTAAATCACTTTGCTGCCGGGATACTTTTTGGCCATGTCGCGGGCCACGGTGGTCACCAACTCGCGGACTTGGGGCTTCACATAATGCCGATTGAGGAAGCAGTAGAGAAGCGAGCGCGGGGCCACCGGGGTTTCCTTGGTCGCGAACAAAGGCATCGGCACCCGGCCAAACGCCGCCGCGAGCAACGGAACCAAAAGCAACGTGATCGCGCAATAGGCCGCAGTGGACGACACGAAGGCCATCCACCGGCGAGCATCATCTGGGAAAAAGCGGTAGCGGCAGACCCGCCAGCACACCAGCAGAATCACGCCTCCAACCTGGCTGATCATTGTCATCGCCGCAAACAAGAGCGCGCTAGCCAAGAACTTGTGGAGCGGCGAATCCGCCGGGAAAATGGGATCCGTCTTGATGGCGCAATGCTAAGCAGGGTCCTCCCGTCCAGTCAAGGCCAGGCCGAACAAGCGTGGACCGCTCTTCCATGATTGACCGGACCGATACCGCCAACTACGGCCTGTGGCGCAATCCCCAATCCTGCCGTGTCGTAAGTTGGACCTTTGGTCCGACCGGGAAGGATCGGAAAGTTACTGCTCGGATCACAGATCCAAGCTACATAGGGTCGGACCTGTGGTCCGACCTCCAAGAGGGGAAACCGGGGACGACAGCCGCGATGGCGGTGTGGAAGGCTCATTCGTCGTCCTCGCACGAAACGTTGTGCTACGAGAGTAGGGCAGGATGTCTGAGACTAGCGCTGGCAGGTAGCGAACCCGGTCAAAGGGCGGTAGAGTCCCGGACCATGATCGAACTCGATCTCCTCACCACCCACGCTGACCGCGCCTATCCTGTTTTGGCGGGCCTGGTCACGCCAAGACCCATCGCCTGGGTGACCACGCTCAATGAAGACGGAAGCGTCAACGCGGCCCCGTTCTCCTTCTTTAATGTCTTCGGCGCGGAGCCTCCCCTGGTCATTTTCGCGCCCGGAGACCGGGATGACGGAACGGCGAAGGACACCGCTCGCAATTGCGAACGCACCGGCGAGTTCGTCGTCAATTTCGTGGACGAGGCAATGGCCGAAGCCATGGTCGGGACCGCCGCATCCCTCCCCTATGGCGTCAGCGAGGTGGAACAGCAACGGCTCGAAACCGCCCCATCCTCATCTATCGACACCCCACGGCTCGCCGCCACGCCCGCGGCCATGGAGTGCCGGGTGCATGAGATTCAGATCATCGGCAGCAACCGCCTCGTCCTGGGCATTGTCCACCGGGTGCAAATCCGGGAGGAATTCTTCGATTCCGCGAACCTGCGGGTGCGGGGAGACAAGTTCCACCCCATCGGCCGCATGTCAGTGCCCAATTGGTATTGCCGGACAGACGCGATCTTCGAAATTCACCGCCCGGCCTGAACCGGTTCACTGAGCGCGGCATCCCAATCCTTCCAAACCACTTCGTAGCCGAGCCCGCGGACGACACCGGCCATTTCCTCGGGCGAACGATTGTCGGCGATCTCGAACTGTCCGGTGGCGGTCTGACATCCCGCTTCGGAGCCCGCGAGTGCTTCGATGCGGCCGCGCTTGGTGCGATGGAGATTTTCGCTGCCCGCACCGGTGTATCCGCCCGGCTCGGTATGGCTCCCCGCGCTCATGTGAGTGATGCCGAGCGGGATCAATCCGTCCCGCAAAGCCGCTGGCTCGCGGGTGGAAAGCACGATGCCGAGATCGGGAAACACCAAACGGAACGCCGCGATCAGTTGCACCATCTGGCGGTCGTCCAAGTGAGTGAACGGGGTGAACTCCCCGGCGTGAGGACGCAGCCGCGGCAAAGAGACGGTCAGTTGGGATTTCCAACAGTGTCGCTGCAAATGATCGACGTGAGCCGCCAAGGCCATCGCTTCCAGCCGCCAATCACTCAAGCCGTGCAAGGCCCCCACGCCGAGACGGCGGAACCCAGCGGCGTAGGCGCGCTCCGGGGTGTCGAGCCGCCAATCGAAATCCTTCTTCGGACCCGCCGTATGCACTTCGCTGTAAATTGCCCGGTCGTAGGTTTCCTGGTAGACAACGAGGGCCTCGGCCCCGGCTTCCACCATGCGGCGGTATTCGGGCTCTTCCATCGGCCCCACTTCCAGGGAGACGCTGGGAATCGCTTCGCGCAAGGCCGCGACACAATCCGCGATGTAGTTGTTGGGCGCGAAGCGTGGGTGTTCCCCGGAGACGAGAAGGATGTGCCGGAAGCCCCGCCGTTTCAGGGCCATCGCCTCACGAACGACTTCCTCCACGGACAGGGTCACGCGGAAGATCGGATTGTCCCGGGAGAACCCGCAGTATTTGCAGTTGTTGACGCACTCGTTGGAGAGATAGAGCGGCGCGAAAAAGCGCATCACCTTCCCGAAGCGTTGCAGGGTGAGGCGGCGCGAGGCCTGGCACATTGGTTCCAGGAACTCACCGGCCGGTGCAGACACGAGCCGGGCGAAGCGGACCAAGGGACTTCCCGCCCCATCGAGTGCACTCTGCACGTCACGAACCGTGGCGGTCGCGGCTGCGTCCTTCCACGTCTCCCAAGGCAAATGATCAAACTCAGCGGAAAAAGCCATCAGTCCTCCAGACGGTATTTCGGATAGACTCCCAACAGAATCGAATCCGCCACGGTGCGCAAGCGATGCAACGCGGTGTCGACCCGGAAAGCGGCCTCGGGGGCGACCTCGAACTCAACGACAAAGGTGTATTCCCAGGAACGATCGCGCCGAGGCAGTGGATAAATGATCGCCAAATTGATCCCGGCTTCCGCGAAAACCGCGAGGGATCGCGCCAATCCACCCGCTTCGTCACGCCCCAAATTGAAGAGCAGGCAAATCTTCTGGGTGTCCTCGGCCGCGCTCACCGCCGTCGGATTCAGAGGGACGCCGCCCTCCAGATGTGGCTCGATCACCCAGAACCGGGTGACATTGCGATAACCCGCACCCGGCACCGGATCGTCCACCTGACGGATGATTTTCAGATTCGGATAACCGGAGGGCGCGGATCGCGAAGAAATGGCGGCCACACCGGGATGTTCCGAGGCTTCCCGGGCTGCCGCGTCGGTACTCGCGCAAGTCTCCAGACCAAACGGATGACCGGCGCGGAGGGCATCGAGCGTCTCCTTGCATTGCCGCATTGGAATCGGGTGCGTTTTGATGACGCGCACGTCCTCCAACTGCCCGGACTGATTCATCAGCCAAAGCTCCACCGGCACGGCGACTTCGCGAACGATGCGCACGTGGGTATGGCTCTGCGCGAGAGTCCCGCTCGCGGGGAGGACCGGTTGGACCACCGCATGCAAGGTTTCGTCAACGATGCCCGCGAGTTGATTCTCCACCGCGAGGACGCCGCAATCAACCTCGCCACGCCGCACGGCGTTGTAGATGTCACCGTGAGTCGGATAACCGGTCAGCTCAAGATCGTCCCCGAGCTGGAGGGCGGCCTGGTAGGAGAACGTCACCGGAAGCGATCCCAGATAGGCGACCTTTGTTTTCATTGGATGAGGAGCTTGTGAAATTTCTTCTTCCCAGCCTGAAGGAGAATCACGCCGCCGTCGATCTGCTCTTCGCCGATCTTCGCATTGGGATCACCGGCGGGCGTGCCGTTGACTCGTGCGCCCCCTTGTTGCACCAAGCGACGCGCCTCGGCCTTGCTCGGGCAGAGGCCGACTTCGACGAGCAGATCGAGAAGGCCGATGCCTTCTTTGAGCCGGGCCGCAGGCAACACAGTTTCCGCGAGGGTCCCTTTGATCACTTTGGCCGCCTCGCGCGCCTGCTGCGCCGCGTCCTCCCCGTGACAGAGCTTGGTCGCTTCAAAGGCCAGGATCTCCTTGGATTCGTTGAGCGCGGCCCCTTCGCGTTGGCCCAACTCGCGCACCTTATCCATCGGAAGGAAAGTGAAATACGCCAAGAAACGCTCCACATCGCGGTCGTCCGTATTCCGCCAATACTGGTAAAACTCGCCGGGCGACGTGCGCTCCGCATCCAGCCAGACCGCACCGGACGCGGTTTTGCCCATCTTCGCTCCGCTGGCGGTGGTCAGCAGGGGGAAGGTCAAACCGAAAGCCGGTCCACCGCCCAGCCGCCGGATCAGATCGGTGCCCGCGAGGATATTGCCCCACTGGTCGTCCCCGCCGATCTGTAGGGTGCAACCGTGGTCCTGATGAAGGCGCAGGAAGTCGTAGGCCTGGAGCAGTTGGTAGTTGAACTCGATGAAGGAAAGCCCCTCCTCGCGTTCCATCCGGGACCGGTAAGACTCCGCCCGCAGCATCTCGTTGACCCGAAAGTGCCTGCCGATGTCCCGCAGGAAATCCACGTAACGCAGTTCCAAGAGCCAGTCCGCGTTGTCGAGAAACCGGCCCTTCTCGTCGTCGAGTTGAAGATACCGGCGCAATTGCCCCAAAATGCCGACACCGTTGCGTTTGATTTCCTCACGCGTCAGCATCGCCCGCATTTCGGTCTTTCCGCTCGGGTCGCCCACCATGGTCGTCCCGCCCCCGATGATCGCCAGCGCGCGATGCCCCGCTCGCTGCAAATGAGCCATCGCCATGATCGGGACCAGGCTGCCGCAATGAAGGCTTTCCGCCGTCGGATCGAACCCGCAGTAGTAGGTCACCGGTCCGGCGGCGAGCTTGGCCTGCAAGGCCGCCACGTCGGTGCATTGCTTGACGAATCCGCGCTCCGCGAGCGCCTCGAAGATGTTTTCCTGTTTGCCGTTCATTTAGGGTTTTTGCGCCACGATCATCCGTTCCCGTCCCTCCCGCCCCGGGTAGGCCCGCTCGGGAATCCAGGACGAAACAATCACAAATCGCGATCCGAGCTGCTCCTCCAGATCTTCCAAACTCGTCCCGAACGGCGGACGACCGTCATCGGGATGATGTTCCTCGTCGTAGGGGTTCAGGTAAAAGACACCCACGAGCTTGCCGCCAGGCCGAAGCGCCGTGTGGACTGCATCGATGTAGGCAGCCCGCATTTCCGGGGAAATGGCGCAGTAACAGGTGTGTTCCCAGACCCAATCGAACGCGCCCCGGCGTTCCGACTCCAACTCGAACAAGTCGCCGGAAACGAATTCCTCGCGGCCAGCCGTGGGGTAGCTCCGAGCCTTCTGCACGGCGGTGGGCGCAAGATCGAGCCCGATCACCCGCGACTCCGGCGAGGCGGCCGCGATCGCCCGGACGTCGTGCCCCAAGCCGCACCCCGGGACCAAAATGGCCCCGTGCATCGGCTCAGTTTGGAGAAAATCGACCAAGGCGGGAGCCGGCTCCCCTTTGTCCCACGGCGTTTCGCCTTGGCGGTATTGATTCTCCCAGTCGGTCATCCCGACATCATTTGCCCGATCCGGCGGTTTGCAAGGCACTTGCAGCATTCCGCAAAATCACACCCGCGCATTGAAAAGCCCAAGAGGTCATGCAGTGTAGCCGGGCCGATGAACACCCTGACCGAACGCCTTGAAGCCGCTGTCGCCGCCGGACAACTGCTCCCCGCCAGCCGCGAAAACATCCTGAGCCTGCTCCAATCGGGTTCCAACCCGCTCTACACCAACACCATTGGGGAGCTGGCTGACGGCGCGCATTGGGCGGAACTGAACGACCGATTTTTCCAGAAACTCGCCTTCGGCACCGGCGGGATGCGGGCCCGCACCATCGGCAAGGTGGTGACGGAAGCCGAACGCGGCACCCCAAACGCCCTCGGGCGGCCCGAATTCCCCGCCGTGGGGACGAACTGCCTGAACTACTACAATTTGAGCCGGGCGACCCAGGGATTGGTTCGCTACCTGCGTGCCTGGTTCTCCAGCGAGAGCCTTCCCGGCAAGCCCTCGCTCGCGATCGCGCACGACACCCGGCATTTCAGCCGTGAGTTTGCGGTCTACTGCGCCCAGGTCGCTGCGGAAAACGGTTGTGACGTTCACCTCTTCAGCCAGCCCCGGTCCACGCCGCAGCTTTCCTTTGCCGTGCGCCAACTGGGGACAACCGCCGGGGTGGTCCTCACCGCCAGCCACAATCCGCCGCACGACAACGGCTTCAAAGTCTACTTCAACGACGGGGCTCAAGTCGTTCAGCCTCACGCCAACGGCATCATCTCCCAGTTCAACGCCACCCCCAGCGAAAGCTACACCCCGCTTCCCCCGGCGGAGCGGGGCACGGTTTACGAGATCGGCGCGGAAAACGACGAACTCTACATGGACCGGTTGGAGTCGCTCCTGCTTCAGCCGGCCCTCGTCGCCGCACAGAACGATTTGAAGATCGTCTTCACCAATCTTCACGGGGTGGGTGGCGCGATTTCGCCCGCGATGCTGCGTCGCCTCAAGTTCCAATGTTCCACGGTGGCCGCCCAAGATGTCCCGGACGGACGCTTCCCCACGGTCGATTCACCGAACCCAGAAAACGGCCCTGCCTTGAAGATGGCGATGGATCAAGCCGAGGCCGAAGGTGCCGATCTCGTCCTCGCGACGGATCCGGACTGCGACCGCATGGGCGTGGCCGTCCGCAATCCGGCCGGGAAACTTCAACTGATCACCGGGAACATGATTGGATGCTTGATGGGCTATTACCGGATTCTGACCTTTTTCGAACTTGGCATCCTCAATGAGAGCAATCGTTCCCATGCCATTTGGGTCAAAACCTTCGTCACCTCGCCCTTGCAGGACGCCGTCGCACACGGGTTCGGGATCGACTGCGTCAACACGCTGACCGGTTTCAAATACATCGGGGAGAAACTGCGGAAGTACGAGGAGCAACTCCCCGCCGAGATTCGCGCCAATTACCGTCAACTTTCCCTGGCGGAGTCCCGGGCCGCCCGGCTCCAGCACTCTAAATTCTTCGTGTTTGGCGGCGAGGAGAGCTACGGCTATCTCGGAGATGATTTCCTGCGGGACAAGGACGGCAACGGCGCCGTGGTCATGTTTGCCGAGGTGGCCGCTTACGCAAAATCCCGCAGCATGACGCTGATCGAGTTGCTCGACGAAATCTACGAACGCTTCGGATACTTCCTGGAGCGAGGCGAATCGCTCTACATGGAAGGCGCCTCCGGAGCCGCCCGGATTCAGCAACTCGCGAACTCCTATCGCGATCAACCGCCTTCGGAAGTCGATGGTGTCGCCGTCGCCAAGGTCCGCAACTTCTTCAACGGTGGGGTCATCGATGAAGAGGGCGATGTCATCCCCGCGGAAAAAATGTTAATGGTCGATCTCGCCGATGGAAGGAGCTTCGCGGTGCGCCCGAGTGGGACGGAACCCAAGATCAAATACTACCTGTTTGGCGGCAAGCCGAGCGGCAGCGGCTCTCTCAATCAAGTGAAAGCGGAAGTCGCCGCCGGCCTAGATGCCCTCTGGGCCGCGTTGCAGGCGGATATTGAAAAGCGCTTGGCCTGAGGCGGCGCTCCATTCATGTCCTGGAAATCCCCGTATCGACCTTGGCTCGCCGCAATTCTCAGCGGAGTTCTCCTCGCGCTCTGTTATCCGAACTGGGATCGCCACCAACTCATCTGGATCTGGCAGGGCCCCCTCCTCCTCGTCATCTGGTTTTATGACCGGCCCGAGGAGTCGCTCTTGCCCTGGCGGTTTTGGCCCCACATGCCCGCCCGGCTCCGGGAAACTCGTTGGGGACGTATTCTCCTCCTGCCTATTCGCGGCCTCGATTGGGTTTTTGAGGGCGGAAAAAATCAGAGTCGCGGAGAGTGGGGCTTCAAGGTCGGCTACCTGGCGGGATTCGCCTTCTTTGGGGTCAGCCTTTCTTGGCTTCGCTTTGTCGCCTGGCCGGGATGGATCTTGCTGGCCGCATACCTCGCCGTCTACTTCGGCGCATGGGGAGCGTTCGCCGCGACGCTTGGACGCATCGACCGCAGCAAATTGGAAGTTCCCAAGACTGAACCCAATTCAGCCCGCAAAAGCTGGGCGGGAGGACTCGCGGCTCCGAACATTTGGGAACCATCGCTCCACACCATCTGGATCGCGTTTCTCAATGCCGCCTGCTGGGTGACTCTGGAGTGGATCCGCGGCTGGATGTTTACCGGGATGGGGTGGAATGGACTCGGCGTTGCCTTGCACAACTCACCGCACCTCATTCAGATCGTCGATGTGATCGGAGTCGCCGGCCTGGCGTTCCTCCCTGTCTATGTGACCTGCGCAGCGGTTTCCACCGTGGTCCGGCTCTCGTTGGAAATCGGCAAAGGCCCGCTCCGTCCGCGGCTCGACTTCATCAGCGCGATGTGTCTGCTCGTCCTGGTCCTCACCTATGGCGTGCAGACGCGTTTTCGTCACACCGTGGACGACCCGGTTGAACTCAAAGCGCTCCTTGTGCAGGGGAACGTGTCGATGTCGATCCGCAACGACCTGAGCCGATCGCCCGCCATCTTCTCGCTGTACGATGGATTGACCTCGCCATACGCCACCGGCGGATACGACCTCGTCATCTGGCCGGAAACGCCGCTCCCCTACCCTTCGTTCGACGAGCGCACGGTCAACTACTTGAACGGCATCCTCGGCACTGCGGACTTTCACCTCCTTGCGGGGATTGAGGAGGTCCAATTTCACCAGGACAACACCTACGACGCCTTCAATTCGATGTTCCTCATGAAGGGCTCATTTGATCAGCACGAGGCGTATCAGAAAATCCATCGCGTGCCCTTCGGGGAGTACATTCCGTTTCGCGAGAGTTTCCCGCTCTTCCGCTGGGTTCTCGGACGCTTGATTCCCGGTGACTACCAGGCCGGTACATCCACCAAACGCCTGCAGCTTTCCGATCCACGGGTCGATCTCATCCCCACCATTTGCTTCGAAGACACGATCGGTGCCCTGACCCGCCAATTCGTTTTGGACGAGCCCGCCGGCCCCCAAATCATCGTGAATCTGACCAACGACGGTTGGTTCGAGAAAAGTCAGGCAAACACGCAGCACCTGGCGAATGCGAAATTCCGTTGCGTCGAACTGAAACGATCCATGCTTCGCTGCGCGAACACCGGGATCACCTGTGCCATCGACGAATTTGGCGCCCTGATCGATCCTCTGGGGAACGGACACCCCCTCCTTTTGCGCGACGGGCGGACCGGCAGTCCCTTCATCGCTGGCGCGCTACCCGTAACGGTGAAACTCGACTCCTCACCGGCCACGACGATTTATGCGCGGCACGGGGATTGGTTTGTGAAACTGCTCGCCCTGATCACCCTGGCGGTGATTTGCCGAAGCTTCATCCGGTTCCGATGGGGCGGAGGAACGTGGAGCATAGCGGGTTCGAACCGCTGACCTCTTCAATGCCATTGAAGCGCTCTACCAACTGAGCTAATGCCCCAGACAGGGCCGTCACGACGACCGGGCGGTGATCCTACGCGGACACCGCGGCGGATTCAACCAGTTTTTGCGAGCTTCACCACGGAAGTTTCGGGGTGTTCGCAAGCGCTTCCAGGGCTTGGTGCGTCGCCCCGGTCGTGCGTGCAAGGCGTTCGAAGTCGATCGTCGCGGGGACATCGGTCGATTGATGGTAGTACGGGTTACGGAACGGCGCGGTGCCCGTGAGCATCACGGCTGGGTAACCTTTTTCCCAAAAGGACCAATGATCGGACCAACCGACACCCGGGGTCTGCGGGGGCAGAATGCCTTTCTCCACCGGGATGACACCGCCATTGTCCATCGCCGCATAGATGAAATCGACGAGTGGTCCGCTCCGCGGAGATCCGACCACCGCAACGAAGTTTCCCACGTTGGGATAGAGTTTGTCCAAGGGGGCCGGATACTTCTGGGAGCCAGGCTGATCCGAGAAATATCCGATCGACTCCAAGGCGATCATCGCGACCACATTCTCTCCCTTCGCTTTCAGTTCCGATGCGTAACGAAGACTGCCCATGTCTGTGCTCTGAAACCAGGGAGGTTCTTCATTGGTGAAGGCGACGAAGCGAATCGTGCGGCCTTGTGGATGGCCAGCAAAAATCTCCGCCAGCGCCAACATCGCGGCGACTCCCGAGGCGTTGTCGTCCGCACCCGGTGTGGTGGAAATGGAGTCGTAGTGTGCGCCGACCACGATGATTTCTTTGGGCCAGCGCCGCCCGGTCAGTTCGGCCTCGATGTTCGAGAACGTCTGGTGCCGGATCGCATAGCTTTGCTCGCGCGTTGAGTAACCCAGGTTACTGGGCCCCATGGTGGAGAGCAGGTAGAAGCGGGCCGCTTCCAGATTTTCGAACTCCTCAGAGCTGCGTGGGCCGATCCGGGTGGCGAGGGTTTCTACGTGCCGACGTACCGTGGTGGCGAGGTCGATGTCGAGTCGCATGGGTGGGGTCGGCATTTTCGCTTCGGTTTGACCGTGTTTAGGGGCGGTCCCACGCCCTGCCAGGACGACGGAAACGATCCCTAGGAGGAGCAGTCCCAAGGGAAGCCCAACCAGACAGGCGCGAATGATCGCTGCGGACGACGGAGGTTGAAACTTCACCAAGGAGGGCATTTGGAGTCTACCAAGCGGCGGTCGGGGAGCCTTGTCAAAAACGGAACCAAGTCAGCGTCAGCGAGGGATTTTCTTCAGTCCGCCGAGCTGACAGATGTGTTCAAAGTGAGGAGCCTCGACCGGTGTGATGGAGAGTCGGTTTCCCCGACGCAGGGTGAGCATGCCTTCCAATTCCGGATCGGCCTTCATTGCTTCGAGGCCCACGAACGAGGGAAAGTCCGCCGCCCAAGTGACATCGACCATCAACCACCGTGGTGCTTCGGGATCGCTCTTGGGATCGAAATACTCCGAGGCGGGCTCGAACTGCGTGGGATCGGAATAGGCCGTCCGGGAGATCCGGACCAAGCCGGCAATCCCTGGAATCGTGGTGTTCGAATGGTAAAAAAGGGCGAAGTCGCCGATCTCCATGCCGTCGCGCATGAAGTTGCGGGCTTGATAATTGCGCACACCATTCCAAGGCTCCGTCTGCTTCGGTCGCTTTTTCAAGTCAGCGAAGGAGAAGACATCGGGTTCAGATTTGAGGAGCCAGTGGCGCATCTTGCGAAATTTCTACGATCGGGAGAAGAAACCAGCCACATTTTCACAAAGGCGGGTTGCCAGGGCGATCCTCGCTCGTAACATCTCTTGGAGCCATATCCAATGTCCGAGTCGGGAAACAGCATCTCCACAGCCTACGATTCCAAAATCGAGGGAAACATCATTTTCACCCAGGTTGACGCCGCCATGAATTGGATGCGCTCCAACTCTCTCTGGCCCATGCCGATGGGCTTGGCCTGTTGCGCGATCGAACTGATGGCTTCCGGCGCCTCGCGCTTTGACATCTCCCGATTCGGTTCAGAGGTCATGCGCTTCTCGCCGCGGCAATCGGATGTGATGATCGTGGCCGGCACCGTCACCTACAAAATGGCGCTGGCGGTCAAGCGGATCTGGGACCAGATGGCGGAGCCGAAGTGGTGCATCGCCATGGGTGCCTGTGCGTCCAGCGGAGGGATGTATCGGAGCTACGCGGTGCTCCAGGGGATCGATCAATTGATTCCAGTCGATGTTTACATTTCCGGATGCCCGCCGCGCCCCGAGGCGCTTCTGGAAGGTCTCATGCGACTGCAACGCAAGATCGGCACAGAGCACGCCCTTGCCGATCAGAAGCGAGAACTCATCGCGGAACTGACCGCCTAACCGGGTTCTCTAGAACTGCTACATTTACTGATCCATGACCGCCGCCGACGCCGCGAACGCCCTACAAGCGAAGTTCGCCTCCCGCATTCTCAAGCGGGTCAATTTCCGGGGAGAAGAAACCCTGAAAGTGGATCCGGCCTCTCTCAAAGCAGTGCTCACTCACTGCAAAATCGACCTAGGCTTCGATTATCTGGTCGATGTCAGCAGCCTCGATCACTTCGGCGACGACACGGCCGAAACACGGTTTGAGATGGTCTACGAGTTGTATTCCTACACCGCCAAGGTCCATCTGCGGATTCGGTCAGACGTCCCCGACCAGACCGGCAAGGTGGAAACCGTGGTTGACCTTTGGCCAACCGCGAACTGGCACGAGCGTGAAGTCTACGACATGATGGGGATCGATTTCAAAGATCACCCCGACCTGCGCCGGATTCTCATGTGGGAAGGATATCCATTCTTCCCTTTACGCAAGGACTTCCCTCTTGGAGGGAAAGAGACGGACGTTCCGGACGTAGCCTTTACCGGGTCAGCCCCATTGGCGGGAGGTCCCTTTGTCACGGTCCCCTCGAACGCGACAACTCTTCATCGCGAGCCCCGATCACGGGAATCCTGAGGCGAGAGCATAGCGCGGTAAGAACTCCGTTGCGACTGCATCAGCTTTGAATGGGGCCGATAATCAGGCGGTCCTAACAATACATTCATCTTTTAGTTGCGTGTTAGCTGACATCTCGCTAGCATTTGCTAATCCCGGCCATCCAACCCTTCAGCCGGGGGCGTGCTCATCGAAGAACCCAATACCTATCGCCATGAATACCATCCGGAACTTCAAGGTGCGTGTCCGCGATTACACGGAAGCCCAACCGATCGTTCGCAAGCGAATCCAAACCCTGACCGATGGTCCGGGACTGCTTTTTGCTTTTGGCGGGACTCCGTCAACGGACCAATCCCGCCCCCGGCTTCGCAGCCAGGAGCCGGAACCCTTTCTCGTCGACGAAGAATAGGGTCGGGGAGCCTTGTCGCTCTTCTACTCGGGTCATTCTTCGTCACCCCCATCGTCCACTAACAAGCGAATGAATGACTCTGCACCGCTCGCGGCACGACGAGCATCATCGGATTCACCGGTCAGGGTGGTTAAGGGCTGCCGTCCTTGGCGCCAATGATGGAATCGGCGGCGTTGCTGCTGCAGAAGCGGCCCGGGGTAGCATTATTCTCGCCGGCACCGCCGGTTTGGTGGCCGGAGCAATGTCCATGGCCGCTGGGGAATACGTTTCGGTTAAGTCTCAGGAGGACACCGAGCGGGCCGATCTCCAATTGGAAGCGCAGGCTCTCCAAGAAAATCCCGAAGAGGAGGAAAGCGAGTTGGCCGCCATTTATGAGGAGCGAGGTCTTGATCCGCCCCTGGCCAGGGAAGTCACCCGTCAGTTGATGCATCATGATGCCCTAGGTGCGCACGCCCGTGACGAAATCGGAATCACCGCAGAACTCAGCGCCCAACCATTTCAAGCCGCCTTCACATCGGCGGGAACCTTCGCGGCCGGAGCCGCAATTCCACTGATCGTCGCCTCGGTCACACCGGTTGGTTCGATTCTTTGGCTGGTTCCCGCAGTTGCCATCGGCCTACTCGGAGTCCTGGGAGGTCTCGCTGCAGCCACCGGCGGCGCCTCACCCCTCCGGGGAGCGCTGCGGGTATGTTTCTGGGGAACAATCGCAATGGCCCTGACGGCCCTGGCCGGTAAACTTTTCGGGGTTTCGGCATGACCCGTCGCTCGGCAAGTCTATTTGCAAGGGATCGATTAAAGGCATCATCCCTGGAAAGTCTCTCCTCACCGATTTGCGCCGAACGATCGGGCGGCGCAGAAAGCGACCGGGTTCTAAATTGAGCGGGCCTAGGAATTCCTCCCTGTTGCAACGCCATCCTTCCAAACAGGCTTGCACACTCCGGAGTCCGTTACCGTCAAGATAGAGGCTCTTGGGCCGATCGCGCATTAGGTCGTAAGAGAGGCAAATGCCGCACGCGTGAATTCTCATCGAGCCCCGAATCGGCAAACGGTTGGAGTCAATTGAGGCTATTGCGCAGGTCGGGGGGATCGACGGAGAGGACTACACGGAAGCATCGCATGCTGCGGCGCGTTCGCAGACCTCCAATCATCTGTTCGGCGCACCTCATACCGCTGAACCACTGCCGATGGGATCGTTAGATCCCCAGACGATCTTGGGTCGTTGACAAAAAAATCCCCCACCCTCCACAAGGGAGGATGGGGGAATTAAACCTGGCAGCGACCTACTCTCACACGGCCTTTCGCCGCACTACCATCGGCGCTACAGCGTTTCACTTCCGGGTTCGGGATGGGACCGGGTGGTTCCACTGTGCTATGGCCACCAGAATCCGTAACCGCACAACCGGCGACGAACTCTGAGGGCAAAACCAACACTTCTTCAGCTCTGGGAGGCTCCCTGATAGCTGCACAAAGGGTAAAAACAATAAATTCATTCAATCAAATTGGATGACATCAAAGGAACACTGGAACAAGCCGAACGGATGATTAGTACTGATGGGCTGCGCATGTTACCACACTTCCACCCTCAGCCTATCAACGTGGTAGTCTTCCACGATCCTTCAGGGAAAATTAATCTTGGGAATGGCTTGGCACTTAGATGCTTTCAGCGCTTATCCAGACCGCACTTAGCTACCCTGCTATGCCCTTGGCAGAACAACAGGAGCACCAGAGGTGCGTCAGACCCGGTCCTCTCGTACTAAGGTCTGAACCCCTCAATTTTCCTACGCCCACAGAGGATAGAGGACCGAACTGTCTCGCGACGTTCTGAACCCAGCTCGCGTGCCACTTTAACCGGCGAACAGCCGGACCCTTGGGACCTTCTCCAGCCCCAGGATGTGACGAGCCGACATCGAGGTGCCAAACCGCGCCGTCGATATGAACTCTTGGGCGCGATCAGCCTGTTATCCCTAGAGTACCTTTTATCCGTTGAGCGATAGCAATTCCACATTCTACTACCGGATCACTTAGGCCTACTTTCGTATCTGCTCGACTTGTAGGTCTCACAGTTAGGCGGGCTTATGCCTATACACTCAACACGTGATTGCCAACCACGCTGAGCCCACCATCGCGCTCCTCCGTTACCTTTTGGGAGGATACCGCCCCAGTAAAACTGACCGGCTACCAGTGTCCCCCTGCCGGATGACGGCTAGGGGTTAGATCTCCCAACACCAAAGGGTGGTGTCTCATTGGCGACTCAGCAACCCCCTGGAGGGCCGCTTCGAAGTCTCCCACTTACGCTGAGCATTGAAATCGAAAAACCAGTAATAGCTTACAGTTAAGGTTCATAGGGTCTTTCCGTCCTTCTGCGGGTAACCGGCATCTTCACCGGTGTTACAACTTCACTGAGCACCTCGTTGAGACAGCGGTCAACTCGTTACACGATTCGTGCAGGTCGGAACTTACCCGACAAGGAATTTCGCTACCTTAGGACCGTTATAGTTACGGCCGACATTCACCAGGACTTAGGATCAAAGCTTCGCTTGCGCTAACCTCTCCCCTTAATCTTATGGCATTGGTCACGTGTCACATCCTATACTTCCTCTTACGAGTTGGCAGAATGCTGTGTTTTTGCTAAACAGTCGGTTGACCCATTTCACTGCGGCCCTTGCGGGCACCCCTTCTTCCGAAGTTACGGGGCTAATTTGCAGAGTTCCTTAACGAGGGTTCACTCTTTCGCCTTAGAATACTCATCTCACCCACCTGTGTCGGTTTAGGGTACGGGCTCCTTTAATCGGGTTGGCTTTTCTTGGCACCTGCGGCAGGAAAGTAGGTTTGGCCGTAGCCGCCCCTCTGGCACTTCCAGTCGCCATTATCCATTCGCAGATGCGTCCCCAATCCCTTCGGAGGCGCAGGAATATTAACCTGCTTGCCATCGCTTACGCCTATCGGCCTCAGCTTAGGACCCGGCTAACCCTGGGACGAAAAACGTTGCCCAGGAAACCTTGGGTTTGCGGCGGGCAGGAATTTCACCTGCCTTAGCGTTACTCATGTCTACATACTCACTTCCCAGCACTCCACTTTCAGTCACCATCCAGCTTCAATGCACTGAGAACGCTCCTCTACCGCGCTTGCGCGCCCAGAGCTTCGGTATACCGCTTATCGCCAATCATTTTCGGCGCAAATCCACTCGATGAGTAAGCTATTACGCACTTTTTAAATGGTGGCTGCTTCTAAGCCAACATCCTCACTGTCAAAGTAGATTCACATCCTTTCCACTGAGCGGTATTTGGGCACCTTAGCTGCTGATCTGGGTTGTTTCCCTCTCGACGACGAAGCTTATCCCCCGCCGACTCACTGCCGCGCTACACCCACCGGTATTCGTAGTTTGATTGAGGTTGGTACCCGGGTATGGGCCCTAGCTCATTCAGTGCTCTACCCCCGATGGTCAGCACGCGACGCTGCACCTAAATGCATTTCGAGGAGAACCAGCTATCACGGGGTTTGATTAGCCTTTCACTCCTACCCACAGCTCATCCGAGAACTTTTCAACGTTCACCGGTTCGGACCTCCACGTGATCTTACTCACGCTTCATCCTGGCCATGGGTAGATCACCTCCGCTTCGGGTCTACCCCCTGCAACTTAACGCCCTATTCGGACTCGCTTTCGCTCTGCCTGCGCCCCAGAAGGGCTTAAGCTTGCCACAGAGAGTAACTCGTAGACTCATTAAGCAAAAGGCACGCCATCACCAGCATAAGCCGGCTCTGACTCCTTGTAAGCACATAGTTTCAGGTTCTATTTCACTCCCCTCGCAGGGGTACTTTTCACCTTTCCCTCGCGGTACTGGTTCACTATCGGTCGCCAACTAGTATTTAGCCTTACGCCGTGGTCGGCGCAGATTCACACAACGTTTCACGTGTGCTGTGTTACTCAGGGACACCCTAGGGCTTCTTCAGTTTTCGGTCACGGGCCTGTCACCCTCTATGGAGCGCCTTTCCATGCGCTTGACCTAACGTCCAAAGTCCCACATTAGGGCCCTACAACCCCGGAACCAGAGGCCCCGGTTTGGGCTGTTCCGCTTTCGCTCGCCACTACTTACGGAATCGATTCTCTTTTTTTTCCTCCGCTTACTGAGATGTTTCACTTCAGCGGGTATTGCGAACTCTTCCCTATGTATTCAGGAAGAGACGACTGAGCATTACCCCAGCCAGGTTACCCCATTCGGAGATCCCCGGGTCAAAGCGTATTTGCCGCTATCCGAGGCTTATCGCAGCTTATCGCGTCCTTCATCGCCTGTTGGCACCAAGGCATCCACTATGTGCTCTTAGTAGCTTGTTCCAAGCTCACTTGATTGATGTTCGCCGCTAAACGAACAAAATGTTTCTTTGAGTATTCAATTGATCAAAGAGTGCGCGCCATAAATGACACAACAACTCAAAATGAAATTATATTATAATTACCCACTGTGCAGTTATCAAAGAGCCTCCTTGAGAGACAATCAACGCAAAACCTGCCTCCTCCTTGAGGAGACATACCTAGTCAGAACATGGGCCTGACAGGACTCGAACCTGTGACCCCACGCTTATCAAGCGTGTGCTCTAACCAACTGAGCTACAGGCCCAGATCAACAAAGACTGGACGGCCGGGAGGCTAGAACAGCCGAAGACACCCGGACACGCAATGAATTGCGGCCTGGAGTGGAGGCATGCGGGTTCGAACCGCAGACCTTCTGAATGCAAATCAGATGCTCTACCAACTGAGCTATACCCCCGAGATTGCGTTGATTTGAAGAAGTAAAGACTATATAGCGCGCTACGCACAGAGCCTCGCCATGAATGTTTACAGGTGGCTTGCTTTCGCTCCCCACAGGCACCATCCCCTGCGTTAATCGCAAGGCTTAGGTGTCGACCGAGACGCATTATGGTCGTGAGGACCGGCGTCTCTTTTTCCTTAGAAAGGAGGTGATCCAGCCGCAGGTTCCCCTACGGCTACCTTGTTACGACTTCATCCCAGTTACCAGCCTCACCTTAGGACCCTGCCTCTTTCGTTGGCACAGATACTTCGGGCGCTGCCGGCTTCCATGATGTGACGGGCGGTGTGTACAAGACCCGGGAACGTATTCACGGCGCCGTAGCTGATGCGCCATTACTAGCGATTCCGGCTTCATGAAGGCGAGTTGCAGCCTTCAATCCGAACTGAGCCCAGCTTTAAGGATTTCCTCCACCTCGCGGTTTCGGTTCACATTGTACTGGGCATTGTAGTACGTGTGCAGCCCTAGGCATAAAGGCCATACTGACTTGACGTCATCCCCACCTTCCTCCCAGTTGATCTGGGCAGTCTCAACAGAGTCCCCAACTTAATGGTGGCAACTGATGACAGGGGTTGCGCTCGTTGCGGGACTTAACCCAACATCTCACGACACGAGCTGACGACAGCCATGCAGCACCTGTGCAAATTGTGTATTGCTACACTCCACGGCTTTCACCGCTTTAGAGATGCATGTCAAACCTAGGTAAGGTTCTTCGCGTTGCATCGAATTAAGCCACATACTCCACCGCTTGTGCGGGTCCCCGTCAATTTCTTTGAGTTTTAATCTTGCGACCGTACTCCCCAGGCGGCGCGCTTAACGCGTTTGCTCCGGCACGGAGGGGGTCGAATCCCCCCACACCAAGCGCGCACCGTTTACTGCCGGGACTACAAGGGTATCTAATCCTTTTTGCTCCCCCGGCCTTCGTGCATCAGCGTCAGATGTTGTCCAGAGACCTGCCTTCGCCATTGGTCTTCCTCACGATATCCACGCATTTCACTGCTACACCGTGAATTCCAGTCTCCTCTCCAACCCTCGAGTCAGGCAGTATCGGATGCAGTTCCGGGGTTGAGCCCCGGGCTTTCACATCTGACTTACCCAACCGCCTACGCACGCTTTACGCCCAGTAAATCCGAACAACGCTCGGGGCCTCCGTGTTACCGCGGCTGCTGGCACGGAGTTTGCCGCCCCTTCCTCTTCAGGTACTATCAGGCTTGAGGCGCTATTAACGCCTAAGCTTTACTCCCTGATGACAGGAGTTTACAACCCTAAGGCCGTCATCCTCCACGCGGCGTCGCACCATCAGGCTTTCGCCCATTGTGAATGATTCTCGACTGCTGCCACCCGTAGGTGTCTGGACCGTGTCTCAGTTCCAGTGTGACTGGTCATCCTCTCAGACCAGCTACCCGTCGTCGCCTTGGTGGGCCGTTACCCCTCCAACTAGCTGATAGGCCGCGAGCCCATCTGAAAGCGGCACCCGAAGGCACCTTTAATCTTGCGATCACATCGGGTATTAATCCGAGTTTCCCCGGGCTATCCCCATCTTTCAGGCAGGTACTCACGTGTTACTCACCCGTCCGCCACTAGAGGCCCAAAGCAAGCTAAGGACCTCTCGTTCGACTTGCATGTCTTATCCACGCCGCCAGCGTTCGTTCTGAGCCAGAATCAAACTCTTCGAATAGAATTCTCTAAATTAGACGAGAACTACTTGCACGTAGCGCACTACATAGTCTTTTCTTCTTCCGTTTCGTTCGTCCACCTATTAAGTTTTCGACCGAAACAAACTTCTCAAAGATCGATTGGTTTTGGCTTGGCTCTTGCGGCTTGACTTACTGTCTTCGCCTCATTTGCTTCGCTTGACCGTCCCAGCGTTTCCGGTTGGGACGAGCAGCTTACACCCCCTCAGAGAGACCGCAAGGGCTTTTTCTTCTTTTTGGTTCTTTTCTTCATTTTGCCTGCTCAAGGCTGCATTTTTGAGCAGTCTCCTCCCTCACATTCCGTCCATTTTCCCCGTAGGCGATTGAATCGACGCTTTCGAGATCTTCTGTGAAGTGTTCCTGCCTCCGACAGCCGTACCCTGCAACCCTGGTCCTTTCCGGACGGCACCTCGGAGTATTTCAACAGGCTGCGAGGGGTAGAGCCCCAAACGACATTCGGCATTTTACTAAGCCCCCCCCTTTTGCTCTCTCCGTCTCCTTCGCTGCTACCGGCGGGCTCAGACTAGATAGAACCGCCCTCAGGCAATCGAACCTTTGGCCGGGCAGTGCGGACTGGAACTGCCACTCTGAACCTCGCCACGAGAAGGTTTTCTGGCAGCTCTGCTTTGCTGATCGCCTCACTGAAGCTCCTTAACGTTATACTTTCGCCCAGAGCGCGCCCGCAGAAAGCAAAAGAGGGCGCGGGACAAAACCCGCACCCTCTTCAAAATCACCGTCTCTGGTAGAGGCGTCCGATTCAGCCAATCACCTCAGGCCATTCCGTGTGGAAGAATTGACCGGCCGGGCGATCGACCCGTTCATAAGTGTGCGCACCAAAGAAGTCCCGTTGGGCCTGGAGCAAGTTCGCTGGCAAACGGGCGCTGCGGTAGCTGTCGTAGTAGGCCAGCGAGGCCGAAAATGCCGGAATGGGAATCCCATTGACCACACCGAGAGCAATCACCTCCCTCCACGCGGATTGACTGCGATCCATGACATCCTTAAAGAAGGGGTCCAGCATCAGGTTGGTGAGCCCGGGGTTCAGTTCGTAGGCCTCGGTGATACGATTGAGGAAGCGCGCCCGAATGATGCATCCGCCGCGCCAGATCTTGGCGATGCCGCCAAGGTTGAGGTCCCACTGGTGTGCCTCACCGACCTTTCGAATCAGGGCCAAGCCCTGGGCATAGGAAACGATCTTGGATGCGTAGAGGGCATCATGGACCTTCCGGACGAGTTCTTCGCGGGGAAGGCTGATCGAGGGCACCGGGCCATGCAGTTCCGCAGAGGCGGCGACCCGTTCCGCTTTCATGGAGGAGAGTACCCGGGCCTCGACGGCGGCATTGATCGTGGAAATCACCACGGAGTGTTCGACTGCATTGAGAACGGTCCACTGTCCCGTGCCTTTCTGACCGGCCTTATCGACAATGAGATCGATGACGGCTTGCCCGGTCTCGGCGTCGCGTTGCTCGAAGATTTTGCCGGTGATCTGGATGAGGTAGCTCTCGAGGTCCCCTTCATTCCACTTGTTGAAGACGTCCGCCATTTCACTGGCACTGAAGCCGGCCGCCTTAAAGATCTGATAGGCTTCGCAGATTAGCTGCATGTCGCCGTACTCAATGCCGTTGTGGACCATTTTGACGTAATGGCCGGCCCCGCCCTTGCCGATGTGAGTCACGCAAGGCTCTCCGTTGACCTTGGCGGCGATCGCCTCAAAGATCGGTTTCACGAGTTCCCAACTTTCCACTGGACCACCGGGCATGATGGCGGGTCCCTTGCGAGCGCCTTCCTCACCGCCAGACACGCCAGTGCCGATGTAGAGAAGTCCCTTCTCTCCGAGGGCCTTGGAGCGGCGCTCGGTGTGAATGAAGAACGTGTTGCCCCCATCAATGATGAGGTCTCCCGGTTCGAGAAGGGGAACGAGGGAATCGATGATCGCATCGACAGCATCCCGGTCTGTCGCATTCAGAGCGGCGGTGGACTTCACCAGGAGCATGATCTTCCTTGGCCGTTCCAGTGACGCGACGAAATCCTCCAGGGTGTCACATCCCACCAGGCGTTTGCCGGGATGGGCAGCGATAAATTCGCCGGTGACTGACGTGGTTCGGTTGTAGACGGAAACTTGATATCCGCGGCTCTCGACATTGAGGACGAGATTTTGTCCCATCACTGCCAGTCCGATTAGTCCGAAGTCGCTCTTGCTCATGAATGATATGCTCTCAAAGGTGGTGTCTATCCTGATGCGGGAAACCGCTGGCAACAGTAGTCCTTCTTTACCGATGGCAACCGAAGAATTCATCGCGTCCATTTCACCGGAAACGGTGGAGCACCGTGAGGCGGCGTGGCAGCCTGACCCGCAACGAGGAGCTGACCTTAGGTTCCTGGGAGTGGTCCGTGAAACTGAGAAAGGACTTCCGATCCTCGGAATCGACTACTCCTGCTACGCCCAGATGGCGCAAAAGGAACTCAGGGAGATCTGCCGATCACTCCTCCGGGACCATGCAGATCATCGGGCATTGGTCCATCACCGGGTGGGTTTCGTCCCCGCAGGCGTGGCGTCTCTCGTAATCAGGGTTCGCACGGCGCACAGTGCCGAGTCGTTTGAGCTGGTGCGAGAATACCTGAAAAGGATCAAATCAACCGTGCCTGTCTGGAAGACGGTGCGATTCTTGGCTTAGAGAAACTAGCGCGTGAATCTTCCCAATCAACTCACTGTGGCCCGGCTGGGTCTGACAGCCCTTTTCGTGGCGCTGCTCTCGACGAAAATGCCATACAGCCATAGCCTGGCCCTTCTTGCCTTTGGAATCGCGGCGTTCACCGATTTCCTGGATGGCCATCTCGCCCGCAAGCATGCGCTTATCACCAACTTCGGGAAATTGATGGACCCGGTAGCCGACAAGGTCCTGATGGCCTCGGGCTTCGTGATGCTGGTCGGGGTGGATTTGGTGCCGGCCTGGGTCGTGGTGGCGATCTTGGGCCGGGAATTCCTCGTCACCGGCCTCCGCCTGCTCGCCACCGCTCAAGGCAAGGTTCTTGCAGCCGAGAATCTAGGGAAGCACAAGACCACCTGGCAAATCCTGACCCTCCTCTACTTTCTAGCTTTTCTGGCATCTGCCGATCCATTGTGGCCGCCACTCGCTGCCATGTTCCGGTGGCGTCCGGCCTCCCCGGAAATTTTGGGGCGTCTGCTGATTGCGACCTCGCTGGTGCTGACGATCTGGTCGGGACTGAGCTTCGCCTGGAATGGTCGGCAAATTTTGCGTGATGAGGTCGGTGGCGGCTCAGCCGAACCGTGAAGCAAACCGACGGGATCGAGATACGTCATTTGAACTTGGCGGACAGCCTGTTTTCACTCAATGATTCTGGATTCATTTTAAGATCCATTTAGAGTTCCCCGTCGAACGTGACCAAGGAACGTCAGGAACGACCCGAGCCAGAAGGTTTCATCGATGAGCGACCGCTATCAGATCATCAAGAAAATTGGCCAAGGCGGTATCGGTGCCGTCTACGAGGCCTTCGACACGCAACTGAAGCGCCAGGTCGCCCTCAAACGGGTGCTTACTCCCGACCAAGCGAGTCCGGAAGCCGTCGCAGCAGCGGCTGAGAGCCTCATGCAGGAGGCGACCACGATGTCGACGCTCAATCACCCAAACATCGTGAGCGTCTACGACGTGGGACGCGATGACCAGGGTGGCTTCGTGGTGATGGAACTGCTCCGCGGGGAAACCCTTGATCAGACGATCGCGGAATCGCTCCTCACACTGGAGGATTTCCGGGAAATCGTGGGGCAAACACTGGAAGCGCTCATCGCAGCCCAGGCGGCGGACATGCTTCACCGGGATCTGAAGCCGGGCAACGTGATGGTCATCTGGCGCCCGAGTGGAAAATTCCAGGTCAAGATCCTCGATTTCGGATTAGCCAAAGTCAGCCAAGGTCCGTCGAAGCAAACGATCGACCAAGGTGACGCCATCCTTGGCTCCATCTTCTTCATGGCGCCTGAACAATTTGAGCGCTCACCATTGACCTTCGCGGCCGATCTATACGCGATGGGCGCGATTTACTACTTCACGCTGACCGGCAAATATCCGTTCAACGGTCCGTCGGCAGCAGCCGTGATGGCCGCCCATCTGCGACACGACGTCCCTCCTCTGCAAGAATTGCGGCCAGACCTTCCGGATGACATTTGCCAGTGGGTCATGTGGTTGATCAACCGCAACCCGGAAGACCGACCACAAAGCGCACGGGACGCGCTCGACCTCTTTCCAGCGGCTAACGCCACCGGCGAAGTAGTTATGATGGCGGAGATGGTGGCCGACAATGTGCCCGTGGCTCGGCCAGTGGCTTTCCAATCGGCCCCAACTCACGTCCCACGTCGCAAGGTGCCTGCTCCGCCGCCATCCATCGTCGGGCCGTCGAAGACGACTGGCCCCACGCCGACGGTCGCCCGCAAGAACACCGAGAGCTACCGGATTCGTCCCTCCGATGAGGAAGAAGAAGACGACGGAGGCAAAGCGAAGATTGCCCTGATCGTGGGTGCCTCCGCCGGTGCCCTCGTCATCGCGGCGTTCGCCTTTCTCCATATCCAGAAGGAGATGGGTTTGGCCAGCTTCAGAAACCGGATGAACACACTGGCCGTGGAGAAGCCGGAAGGGACGACCAAAGATATTCCTCACTTGGTTCAGTTCCTCTCGACGGACCCGAAGCGCTCCGACGAAAGGGCGCTGGGAATTCTGTCCACCATTCAGGGCCCCGGGATAGAGGAAGCCATTATCTCGGAATTGAAAGGTGCCCAGCCGGGACCGATCCGCATCGGATTGATGCGTGCGGTTGGGAAGCGCGGGAATACCGCCGCCTTTGATCTGGTCCTCGATATCTATCGCTCCACGACGGGAGAGGAGCGTACGACGGCCGGCCAAACGCTTCAGGAAATCGCAAAACCAGGCCAGGAACCGACCCTCTTGGCCTTCCTCAAGGACAGTGTTCCCAACCGGACCAACCTGGAAAACGCCGTGATCAACCTGCTCCGTCAAAACAAGGATGTAGCCGGGCGCTGCACCCCGGTTCTGAAGGAACTCGATCAAAGCACGGGCGATTACCGCAAGAGTCTGTGCCGGATCGTTGGACGGATTGGCGGACAACAGGCCTTACAACACCTCACTAAGGCAGCGAAAGCGAAGGCCAGTGACGAAGCCTGGCTGGCCGACCTCGTCACCGGGTTGGGGGGATGGCCCGACCGGACGGCAGGCCCCTTATTGCGGGAACTGATGGGCAGCGATCACTCTTCGATCGCCTCCGATGCTTCGCGGGCCTACATCCGCCTGCTCTCGATGCCCGGCGGTGGCGACGATTCCGCAAATTGGAAATTCGTCCTAGAGAAAGCTGCACGCGGGGATGCGCTCAACATCTTTGAAAGCATGGCGGACAACCCAACGGCGTCCACCCAGGCATTCCTCACGGCGGCAAGCTTTCCGGGATGGGAGAGGACCTTTCAACAGGCCCAGAAGAGCGTCGAGGAAGCGGCCGCAACAGCAATCCCCGTGCAGTCAGGCAAATTGATCGCCGCGAAACTGGCCAAGCCTCGCGGGGAGCCCGACAGCTCCATTTATGTCGAGGAGGGCAGTTACTGGGCTTGGATGACGCCAACGACTTGGTTTGTCTGGATTGTGAATATCTCCAAGCCAGGCACCTACAACCTTGAAGTCCTTTCGTCGTCGGAGAACGGCGGAGGCAGCGAGTTCATTGCGACTCTGTCAGGCCAAAAGATCAATTGCCAGTCTCCCGCCACCGATTCAAAAACGGCGTTCGCTGCGGCGAAGATTAACGGCGCTGGGACTTTTGAGATCAAGGCGGACAAGATCGGCATCCAGGTGCTAGCCCTCCAGGGAGGAGCCATTACCAAGCCGAAGATCGCGAATATCAGCGGGGTCCGCCTGACCCTGAAGTAAGCCCCAATGAAAAGGCCCGCAGAGCAGATGCTCGCGGGCCATTTCGGTTTGAATTGTTCGAGGAGCGGGAGATCGTGCTCTTTACTTCTTCTCTTTCTCCTTGGCCTTGGCAGCCTCCGCGATCACCGATTCGGCGACGTTGCGCGGACAGGGCGAGTAATGGGAGAACTCCATAGAGAACTGTCCGCGTCCCGAGGTCATCGAGCGCAAGTCACCAATGTAACCGAACATGTCGCTCAGCGGAGCCTCGGCCTTGACGCGGACGCCAGTAGGGCCGGATTCCTGGGATTGGATCATTCCGCGGCGACGGTTGAGGTCACCAATAACGTCACCGACGTGATTGTCTGGAGTGAAGACATCGACCTTCATGATCGGCTCAAGAAGCTGGGGAGCAGCCTTCGGAATGGTTTGCCGGTAAGCAGCCCGCGCGGCGATGTCGAACGCGATCGCCGAGGAGTCGACCGCGTGGTAGCCGCCGTCGGTGAGGGTCACCTTGAGATCGACCAACGGATAGCCAGCCAGCACGCCCTTGACGACGGATACGCGGAAGCCCTTTTCGACCGCCGGCCAGAATTCCCGGGGAACGTTGCCGCCCACGATGGCGGACTCAAAGGTGTAACCCGTGCCCGGTTCACCCGGCTCGACGATGTACTCGATCTTCGCGTACTGCCCGGAACCACCGCTCTGCTTCTTGTGAACGTAGGTATCCTCGACCTTCTTGGTGATGGCCTCGCGATAGGCAACCTGAGGCTTGCCGACTTCGACATCGACCTTGTGGGTCCGGCGAAGGATGTCGACCTTGATATCGAGGTGAAGTTCGCCCATTCCCTTCAAGATGGTCTCACCGCTCTCCTGATCGGTCTCGACGCGGAACGAGGGATCTTCCTGAACCATCTTGCCGAGTGCGATGCTAAGTTTTTCTGCGTTGGCTTTGTCCTTCGCGGCCACGGCCAGAGAGATAACCGGATCTGGGAACACCATCGGTTCCAAGGTGGCAGGGAACTTCGGATCGCAGAGAGTGTGCCCGGTCTGGATATTTTTGAGTCCCACCAGCGCAATGATATCGCCGGCTTGGGCGCTATCGATTTCCTGGCGGGAGTTCGCGTGCATCTCTACGAGACGTCCAATCCGCTCCGTCTTACCGGTGGCGGTGTTGAGGAGTGTGTCCCCCTTGTTGAGCTTCCCGGAATAGATCCGGGTGAAGGTCAGGGCTCCATACTGGTCGTCCATGATCTTGAACGCGAGGGCACGAAGCGGACCACTCGCGTCCACGATGGCCACCTCCCCGGTGTCGTTCCCTTCGAGGTCCACGATCGGCTGCGGCTTGACCTCAGTAGGACAAGGCAAGAAATCGACGACGGCGTCGAGAACGTTCTGGACGCCCTTGTTCTTGAACGAGGAACCACAATAGGTCGGGAAGAATTTCAGGTCGATGGTGCCCTTGCGGATGCAACGCTTCAGGGTCGGGATGTCAGGCATCGTGCCCTCAAGGTATTTCTCCATGGCATCATCGTCCTGCTCCACGGCGATCTCGACGAGCTTCTCCCGCCATTCCTTGGCCTTGGCGACCATGTCGGCAGGAATGTCGGTGACCTCGAAATTCTCCGGCTTGCCGGAATCGTCCCAAATGTAAGCCTTCTCGGTCAGAAGATCGACCACGCCTTTGAATTGATCTTCGACACCAATCGGCAAAACCATCACGATCGGACGGGCGGCAAGGATGTCGTTGACTTGCTTGACCACGCGATAGAAGTCGGCCCCGATCCGGTCGAGCTTGTTGACGTAAATCACGCGAGCGACTTCGGAATCGTTGGCGTAACGCCAGTTCGTTTCCGATTGGGGTTCCACCCCGCCGGATCCGCAGAAAACGCCGATCCCTCCATCGAGAACCTTTAGGGAACGATAAACCTCAATCGTGAAGTCCACGTGTCCGGGGGTGTCGATGATGTTGAAGCGGTAATCCTTCCAGAAGCAGGTCGTCGCGGCGGACTGAATGGTGATCCCGCGCTCCTTTTCCTGATCCATGAAGTCGGTGGTGGCGGCACCGTCGTGAACTTCGCCGAGCTTGTGAATTTTCCCGGTGAGCTTGAGGATCCGTTCGGTCGTGGTGGTCTTGCCCGCGTCCACGTGCGCGAAAATCCCGATATTACGGTATTTAGAAAGATCAGTCATTCCAGGTAGTTCTACAAGTTTAGGAGTTTGCGCACCCTGCGCGGCGCTATATCTAGTTCATCACGCAATTTTGGCAACTGCGTGCTGCGCTTTCGTGCAAGTGAGGATGTATCTGTCAATGCGCGGACAGAATCAACAAGTCAACTCGTCATGCAGGTGCCGGACGAGGTTCTCGATCTTCGGAAGCGCCGAGGCGACACTCTCCAAGGGAATGTCTCCGACCTCCCACCATTGGATCCGATCGACCCATTCGGGGAACGCAGCGGCCACCATCGGGCGATGCTCCGCGTCACTCAAGGCGACCACCAAAGACGCCCCGAGCAGATCATCCAGCCCGACGCGAGCGGGATCCCGGCCCGGATCGATCGCGCGCGCGCCCCGGCTTTCCAAGGCCTCAAGGACGTGCGTGGAAATCGTTCCCGGATTGCGCGGACGTGGAAAGCTTGCCGCGAGACCGCGGGAGTCCGCTCTCCACGGCGAGCCCGACGCGATCGACAGGTGATTGAAGAATTCTTCCGCAAAGCGGCTCCGGTAGTAATTTCCGGTACAGAGAAAGAGAACCTTCATGGCTTCTTCAGGGCAAGCAGCGCGGCCAGCTCCTCGGGCGTGTACACCGGCAGCTTGCAGGCGAAGTTTTCGCAGACGTAAGCGGTCGCCTTTCCTTTCAGGGCGGCCTGAGCGGCGGTGAACGGAGCAAGTTGAGTGATTTCGGGACTTTCCCCATTTGGCCGGAAAAGGACCACTTTGTTCGGGAGAAACGGCCGTCGCACCGTTCGGATCAACTCCCGGACTGCCGGATCCGCCAAGTCCCCCGCGATGACAATCTCCCGGCTGGGGCCGTTCAGGAAATCCACTGTCTGCATCACGAGTGGAAACGCATGGGGCGCTTCGCCGATTTGCTGGCCGAACGCTTTGAGCAATTCGTCGAGCCGATCCGCGAAGTCGGCCCGCCCAGTCATGCGATGCAGTCTCGCCAAGTTAAGGGACGCGACGGCGTTTCCGGTCGGGATTGCTCCGCCGTAGAGACTCTTCGTCCGCACGAGAAGTTCCTCGCTGTCGTCTGCGGTCATGAAAAGCCCGCCATCCTTCGCATCCCAGAAATGCCCCAGCATTGCGTCCGTCAATTCGATCGCCGCTTGGAGGTACTTGACATCGAAGGTGGCCTCGTAAAGTTCGATCAACCCCCAGGCGAGAAACGCATAATCTTCCAGGTGGGCCGCGAGACCGGCTTGTCCGGCCCGGTAGCGTTTCACCAACCGGCCATCTTCCCTGCGCAAGGTGGACAGGGCAAAGTCTGCCGCGCGAACGGCCGCTTCCCGGTATTCATCGGAATCCAATACCTGGGAAGCCCGGGCCAAGGCGGCGATCATGAGGCCGTTCCAGTCGGTGAGGATCTTGTCATCTTTTTGGGGATGGATCCGCGTTTCGCGGTACGCAAAGAGCTTGCGTCGAGCCGCCTCAGCGCGATCCCGTTGATCCGGCGCCAGCGCGCTCTTGAGATGAGGGATGCTCTCTCCCGTCTTTGCCCGGCGGGATTCCTCTAGGAAATTGCCTTCGCGCGTCACCTGAAACAGTTCGTTGAAAAAGGTACCCTCGGTATCACCAAGAACCTCGGCAACCTGGCCCGGAGCCCAAAGATAGAAGGTCCCCTCTTTGCCTTCGCTATCGGCGTCTTCGGCGCTGTAGAATCCACCTTCGGGGGCGGTCAGATCGCGGAGGACATAGGTGATCACTTCGCGCGCCGTTTGGGCGTGAAACTCGTTGCCCCCGGCTTGATAGACGTCCATCAGCGCCAGGAGAAGGAGAGCCTGATCATAGAGCATCTTCTCGAAGTGAGGCACCAACCAAACCCGGTCGGTGGAGTAACGGTGCAAGCCGAAACCGACGTGATCGTAAATCCCGCCCAGGCGCATCGCGGTCAGGGTACGGTCGACCATGTCCAAGGCGGGGGCATCGCCGGTCCGATGGTGGTGGCGCACCAGAAAAGAAAGATTTGGCGGCACCGGGAATTTGGGGGCCCCGCCGAAACCTGCATTTTGGGGATCAAAAACCTGGAGGAAATGTCCGTAGGCCTTGTCGAGCAATGCCACTCCGGGAAGATCGCCCGCTGCGCCCTCCGTACGGTCCCGAAGAAATTTGACAATGCGCTCGCTCTCGGAAAGGAGCTTCTCCGGTTGCTCGGTCCAGAGTTGCTGAAAGATCGCCAGGATGGTGAGGAGGCCACTCCGCCCCTGGCTGTCCTGCTTCGGAAAATAGGTCCCCGCGAAAAACGGCTTTTTGTCGGGGGTCATGATGACGGTCATGGGCCAACCGCCGCTTCCGGTCATCGCCTGCGTGACCGTCATGTAAACTTCGTCGATGTCGGGCCGCTCCTCGCGATCGACTTTGACCGGCACAAACCCCGCATTGATGGCGTTGGCGACTTCCTCGTCCTCGAACGATTCGTGCTCCATGACGTGGCACCAGTGACAAGTGGTGTAACCGATGGAGAGAAAGACCGGCTTGTTCTCCGCCTTGGCCTTGGCAAAGGCCGCATCGCCCCATGGGTACCAATCTACCGGATTGCGGGCGTGCTGGAGCAGGTAGGGGCTGTGCTCAAAAATGAGCCGGTTGAACTCCGCTCCCCCATCAGGCGGCAGTTTGGCGATTTCTTCGGCCTTCGGTAGCGGTGCCCGGGCGATAGCAGTCTCGGAATGGGCGCGCATTGGCATGAGAGCTAGAGAAAGAAGAGCGTGAGAAAAGAGCAGGAAATGAACATGCTGGACCGGGCCGATCAGGCCATTCTCCTTTCTCCTGCTCTCCGTTCTCATGCTCTCAACTAAAGCCACCGGTTGCGCTTGAAAACAAAGAGCATCGTCCCCACCGTGGCCAAAACCAAGGCCCAAAACCCGATCGGGTAGGACCATGGATAGGCCGCAGGATTCTCAATCTCGGGCATCCACTTGAAGTTCATTCCGTAGACACCCGCCAGGAACGAGAGCGGCATGAAGACCGTGCTGATGATCGTCAGCACTTTCATGACCTCGGTGAGCCGGAAGTTGATCGCGTTGAGATACGTTTCCGACAAGCCGGCCGCTAGGTCGCGATAGGTCTCCAACAGCTCGATGACCTGGACGCTGTGGTCATGCACGTCCCGCAAAAAGAGGCGCGAGGTCTCCGAGATATTGTTGTCGTCCGACCGCAGCAAGCTGGCGATCAACTCGCGCATCGGACCGACTTCCCGGCGCAGGACAAGGATCTCATGCTTCAGTTTCTGAATCTGGCGGAAGATGGCCGGATTGGGCCGATCCAGGAGTTCCGCTTCCAACGATTCCACGCGGTCGCCCAGTTTCTCCAGAACGGGAAAGCAATGGTCGACGATGGCATCGAGCAACGCATAGGTCAGGAAGCTGACGTCGTGGGTTCGCAACGCTGAACCTTCCCGGTCAATCCGGTTGCGAACCAAGTCCCAGATATCCCCGCGATCTTCCTGAAACGTTAGAAGGGTGTTCCGGCCCAGAAAGAAACTGATCTGCTCGCACTTCACCTTGTCGTCCTGCAGCGAAATCATCCGGGCCACGAGAAAGAGCCGCGGAAGGTGGGAAGCATCCCCAGGATAAAACTCCGCTTTGGGCCGCGCGCCGGTCCGCAGCATGTCTTCGACCGCCAACGGATGCAGCTCATACTTCTTGACCAAAGCACTGATGACCCGGTTGTCGGAAAGCCCATCGACATTGATCCAACGCACCTTTGACCACTCCGGTCGATGCTGGCTGAGGAAATCCCCGCAATCGAGGATATCGACCGACCGGAACTCTCCCTCACTGTAGTCAACGCAGTTGACGAAGGTGCAGCCAGGACCACTTGGCATCAGGAGAAGCTCCTGCGCATTGATCCCGGGAGCCGAGCCCGGAAGAGGACGCTGAGCCCAAGGTGATTTGGCGGCGATTGGGTCTGCAGAGTCCATTGGCAGAACCTGACTATGGTCGGGACGATGGCATCGCCAAGTGAAATCCCGCAAACAACCGGACCCACCGCCTTCCCCTCCCCCAAGATTCCCGAATCGCGTTGCCAGGCATATACCCTCGCGCTAGGCTCGAAGCCTGCGTCCGATGAAGCCGTTTCTTCCAATCCTCTCCTTTCTTATCCTGTTCGACATCGTTCGGGCAGATTTGGCCACGATTGAGAACCAATTTCGCGCCGCCTACGAATTGCACGCCGGCCAGAAGTATGGGGCTAGCGTGGCTGCCCTCGACGCCAATTACCTCGGAGCGCTGGAGCGTGCGATGCAGTCAGCCACCCAAGGTGGGAACCTCGAGGAAGCCCTGGTTTTCCAGGATGAGATTCAGCGGGTTAAGAAGAAAGGACCGCTTCCGGAAAAAGACGATGGCGTGGCGCCCTCCCTGGCCAAATTGCGCACGACCTACCGGGAACAGTTTACGAAACTCCTCGCCCTGCGCAAACAAGCCCTCGTGCCAATCGTGATAAAGTTCGATGCCGCCCTTGCCGCACATCAGGAAGAGTTGACCAAATCTAGCAACCTGCCGGAAGCCCTCGCCGTGAAGACCTACCGCAGAAGCGGTCTGGCGGAACGCCTGACAGGCGAGGCCCTCAGCCTGACCGCCGAGTCCGCCCTTCCGGACAGGCCCTTCGAGAACAGCCTCGGCATGCGATTCGTCCCGGTAGCGATCACCGGCGGACCGAGCGATGGGAAGCTCCTTTGCTTTAGCGTGTGGGAAACGCGGGTAAAGGATTTTGCGTCGTTCGCAACAGCCACGAAACTTGAAAGGGAAAATCCCGATTTCCCGCAGGACGACAGCCACCCGGCTGTGAATATGCGCTGGAAGGAGGCGATGGACTTCTGTGAATGGTTGACAGTGAAGGAAAGGGAAACCGGGAGAATCGGGCCGAATGACACCTACCGTCTCCCCACCGACCACGAGTGGAGTTGCGCACTTGGAATCGGTCAGCACGAAGATCCAGAGGCTTCTCCCATGGCCAAGGGAGGAAAAATCAGAGGCTATCCATGGGGCGACGGTTACCCGCCGCCTGAAGGCGCGGGGAATTTTAACGGAGAAGAGACGAAGCGCAATCCATCCCCAGGACAGCCATTGATACAGGGCTTCAACGATGGTTTCGACCGGACTGCGCCGGTGGGAAGTTTCTCCGCAAATTTCCTCGGTCTCTACGACCTCGCCGGTAATGTCTGGGAGTGGTGCCAGGAAAACTACGACCCCGCGAGGATCGACCTTCATCTGGGTCGAGGCGGATCTTGGCGGCGCGGCGCGGAGGTCAATGTCCGATCCTCGAATCGCGATAGCGGCTTGGCACATCGGAGCACCGAATACGGGTTCCGTGTGGTGTTGCAAGCGGAGCGAGATCGATAGATCATTCGTATTGCCGGAGTCAGAATGGCACGCTAGCCCGAATGGCGCTAGGCTCACCCAGGCCCTACATGCAATTACACAGCCTGTTTCTCGCCTGTCTTCTCATCCTCTCCACGCCTTTCGTCCGGGCCGACGTAGCCCGGATCGATAAACCATCCCGCGCCGCTTACGATCTGCACGTGGGCCAGCAGTGTGCGGCTAGCGTGGCGGATCGGCATGCCAGGTACCTCGGGCCTATGGATCGCGCCATGCAAGCCGCACCCCAAGCTGGGAAGCCAGAGGAAACGTCGAATATCGAGGCGAGACTTGCCGAGATCGTCACTCTCCCCTCATGTAGTTGGCAAGATCAAAGGTCTTGCCATGCACCTTCTGCACCCGGTGCCTCAGCTGCGGGGTGAAGAGTTTGCGCCAGCTGCTCAGCCCAGCGAAGCAATCGAGCAACGCCTTGCCCGTCACCTCGCGCGTGAAATGCTGCTCAGCATGTGCCAGGCCCGCGCGCCCCATCGCAGCGCAGAGTCCGTCATCCTTTAGCAATGTGGCCAAATGCTGAGCCAGGGCCTCCGGCTGACGCTCGTCGCAGAGCAATCCGGTCACGCCATCAACGACCATCTCCGGCACGCCCGCCAAGCGAGTCGAAACGCATGGTAGCGACGCCGCCATCGCCTCCATCAGCACCGTAGGCAGATTGTCCTTGCCGCCATCGGCCTCGGTCGCGCACGCCAGCGCAAACACCTGAGTTTCCTCCGCCAGGAGCCTCCGAATCTCGCCCATACCCAAGGGACCAGTTAGCTCGACACAGTCGTCTAGATTGAGCCGTGCGATCTGGGATTTGAGATCGGCCTCCAGCGGTCCCTCGCCCACAATCCGACAACGAAACCCAACCCCTTGATCGCGAAGCATGGCACAAGCGGCGATGAGGTCCGGGTAGCCCTTTTTTTCGATCAACCGACCTACGCTCAAGATGCCCCCCGCCGCACGACTCCGATCCGCCTGAGCACGCGCCGCCTTGAATGGCTCCAAATCCAGACCGTTGTAAACCCTCCTCACCCGGCCAGCCGCTGATGAAAAACGCTCGCGCAACTGTTGCGCGGTGAAATCGCTCACCGTGACAATCAAAGCGGCATCTGCAAAGAGGCTCGGGAAGGGCACCGTCTCGTCGTCCGGCTGGCAGAAGATGTCATTCGCGTGCGCCGTAAAGCTATAGGTGTGGCCGGAGAACTTCCGTAACCACCAGCACGTGCGTGCACCGATGCCCGCAAAATGCGAATGGACATGACGCGGTGCCTCCGCCCCCATGTCGGAGAGAACCTTCGAAATGTAAGCCGCCTCATAAACTCGGGCCTTGTCGCTGCGCTCGCCCCAGTGCCTGAGTACCAGTGCCGCAGCTCGAGGCAGGGCGTGCTCATCCTTCCATGTGCGCACGATCCGCTTCAGTTCATCGCGTTCCGGCAGGAAGTGCACGCGATCGAACACCTCCCGAGGGAAATGCTGAATGCCTTCGCTCCGGGTGTCCCGAATGCTGAAAATGACCGGCTTTACGCCCAACCGCTCCAGTTGCTCAATCTCCCGGACGCAAAACGTTTGCGTAAAGGATGGGAAGCGCTCAAAGACATAGGCAGGGGGATGCATGTCCTCACACCATGACCTTGCCCGACGCCACTACGCAAGTGCCGGCGCGAACAAAAGCCCGGCGAAAACCTCTGTGGCACCCGCATCTTGCAAACCCTGGCTATGTTATCTGCGGATCATCTGTGCTGATTGAGTCTGCCCTCAATACGCGTTGCCAGGCTTAACTCCTCGCACTAGGCTCGGTAAGTGCGTCTGATGAAACCGATTCTTCCAATCCTCGCATTTCTCATTCTCATCTCTATCGCCCGGGGCGACGTGGCCGCGATCGAGAACCAATTCCGCGCCGCTTACGATCTTTACGTGGGCCAGCAGTATGCGTCCAGCGTGGCCGATCTGGATGTCAAGTATCTCGGGGCGGTGGAGCGCGCCATGCAAGCCGCCACCCAAGGCGGGAAGCTCGAAGAAACGCTGGCGCTCCAGGATGAGATTCAGCGAGTGAAGGCGAAAGGACCGTTGCCGGAAAATGACGACGGCGTGGCTCCTTCCCTGGCCAAGCTGCGCGCGACCTACCGGGAGCAACTCGGTAAGCTCCTCAACGTTCGCCAACAAGCGATCGCCCCGATCATCGAGAAATTCGATGCCGCTTTGGCCATGCATCAGGCCGAGCTGACCAAAGGAGGAAAGCTCCAGGAAGCCGTCGCGGTGAAGACATATCGGGGCGGCGGCCTGGCGCAAAGACTGACTGGTGATGCCCTCGCCGTCAGCCTGACCGCCGCCAGCGCCGCCCCGGAGAAGCCCTTTGAGAACAGCCTGGGGATGAGGTTTGTCCCGGTCCCGATCACGGGTGGACTGCCGGACGGAAGGGCGATCCGTTTCAGTATCTGGGAAACTCGGGTGAAGGATTACGCCGCATTCGTGAAGGAGGAAAAACGCGAGTGGCGGAAACCGGATTTCGCGCAGGCGGACGATCACCCGGCAGCGAACGTGAGTTGGGAGGACGCCACAGCGTTTTGCGACTGGCTCACGAAGCTAGAACGCAGGAAGCGAAAGATCGGGTCGTTTGACATCTACCGCCTGCCGACGGACCATGAGTGGAGTTGCGCGGTGGGGGTCGGCAAAGACGAAGATCCGGTGGCAGCGCCAGCGGCGAAAAGCGGTAAGGCACCTGGCTACCCTTGGGGACAAGAGTTTCCACCGCCGAAAAACGGGGGGAATTTCAAAGGGGAGGAGACTCAACGGAACGGGGCGACCGAAGTCCTCCCGATCTTGGGTTACGACGACGGCTTTGAATGGACAGCTCCAGTAGGAAGCTTTGCTCCCAACTCCATTGGACTCTACGATCTCGGCGGAAACGTTTGGGAATGGTGCCAGGAGTGGCACGATCCAGGAAATCCTCGCTACCGTTTGTTGCGAGGTGGTTCATGGGCAGTCAGCCTGAAAAGCATTCTATCGTCATCATTCCGCGTTTTCAACGAACCTACGACAGTTAACGACAATCGCGGATTCCGCGTAGTTTTGGAGACCGCGAGCGGCAGATAGATTTGCCTGCCATCCTGCCTTGTCGATCACCATGAAGCAAATTCTCACGTTCTTCGCCTGCCTTTCTCTCCTCGGCGTCCTACGTGCGGACGTCGCCACGATCGAGAACCAATTCCGCGCCGCTTACGATCTGCACGTGGGCCAGCAGTATGCGGCCAGCGTGGCGGATCTGGATGCGAAGTATCTCGGTGCGGTGGAGCGCGCCATGCAAGCCGCCACCCAAGGCGGGAAGCTGGAGGACGCACTCGCACTCCAAGATGAGATTCAACGAGTGCAGGCGAAAGGACCGTTGCCGGAAAATGACGAAGGCGTGGCTCCTTCCCTGGCCAAGCTGCGCGCGACCTACCGGGGGCAATTCAGCAAACTCCTCACCGTTCGCCAACAGGCGATCGCACCGATCGTCGCGAAGTTCGACGCCGCTCTGATCACATACCAGGCGGAGTTGACGAAAGCTGGCAAGCTCCAGGAAGCGGTCGAGGTGAAGACCTACCGGGAAGGCGGCCTCGCCCAGCGACTGACCGGGGATGCCCTCGCTGTCAGCCTGACCGCCACCACCGCCGCCCCAAACAAGCCCTTCGAGAACAGCCTCGGCATGCGTTTCGTCCCGGTCCCGATCACGGGTGGGCCAACAGATGGTAGGGAGATTCGCTTTTGCATCTGGGAAACGCGGGTGAAGGACTACTCAGTTTTTGTGAAGGACACCAAACTGGATTGGCCGAAACCGGATTTCCTCCAAGGAGACGATCATCCAGCGGTGATGGTCAGTTGGGAGAACGCAACTGCCTTCTGCGAATGGCTCACTGAGGAGGAGCGCAAAAAGCGGACGATCAGAACAGTGGACACCTATCGGCTGCCGAGCGACCACGAGTGGAGTTGTGCAGTGGGACTCGGTAAGGATGAGGATCCAGCGACGTTGCCAATAGCCAAGAATGGCAAAATCAAGAAGCATCCCTGGGGCTTAGAATTTCCACCACCCAATGGATCTGGGAACTACAATGGGCAGGAAACCAAGGCCAACCCGATTTCGGAGCTGACACCGATTTTAGATTACGATGACGGCTTCGCTCGGACGGCACCGGTGGGAAGCTTCGCCGCAAATACCTTCGATCTGTACGATCTCAGCGGCAACGCCTGGGAATGGTGCCACGACGCTTACGATTCCGGAAATCCGGACCAACGCGTGTTGCGGGGTGGCTCGTGGGACATCCGCGCCCAGGCAAACCTGATGTCCTCGTATCGTGACCGAAGCTCGGCCACGGCTCGGGTGAGGGTCTACGGCTTCCGTGTGGTCCTGGAAGTCGGCGGTTCAGCTAGGTCATCGCCGTGATGTTTCGAACGGCACCGCAGTCTCCGCACCGCCAAGATTAGGTCAGCGCGACCGGAAATTTTTCTCCCCACCTTCAATTTCGTCACGGCCCACTACCTTCATCCACACCCGGGTGCGGGGCCGAGCTTGCCAAGAGGCGATCCGTTCCATACCCTTTCCCTCATGACTCCCGACGCCCCGAACCGCCGTCACTTCCTCCGCGCCGCCTTCTCCGGTGCCTTGGTGACGCCCGCCGCGCTGACCGCCGCCGAGGTCGAGAAAGCCATCGACGGGACCGTTTTCCACGAACCCGCCCGCGATCTTCCACTGGTGGCGGATGCCGATGTCATCGTCTGCGGCGCCGGACCAGCCGGAATCACCGCCGCGATCACCGCCGCCCGGGCGGGGGCGAAGGTCCGCTTGTTCGAATGGCGCGGTTGCATGGGCGGCGTTTGGACAGCCGGGCTTCTCGGATATTTCCTGGATTTCGACAAACCCGGCTTCGCCAAGGAACTCCTCGGCCGCATGGAAGAACGTGACATCCGCCGCGGCACCAGCATGAAGAGCATTTGCTACGAGCCCGAGGGCCTCAAGCTCCTCCTCGAAGAACTCTGCATCGAGGCCGGGGTCAACTTCCAACTCCACACCCGCGTCGCCGCCGCCTACCGCGAGGGGAAGCGCCTGACGACGATCGCCACAGAATCGAAATCTGGGCGCCAGGCGTGGCGCGCTCCCGTATTCATCGACACCACGGGCGATGGCGATCTCGGTTCCTTGGCGGGATGCGCGTTCGAGATCGGAGAAACTGCCGATTGCCCGTGCCAGCCGATGTCCCTGAATGCGCTCCTCGTCTGCAAAGATGCCGCAGCCCTGACTCCGTTCATCCATGGCTCAGATCCCACCAAAGCGGACAACACCGCCAAGGACACCCTCCGGGCCGAAATCGAACGCGCCGGGTTCTCGCCATCCTATGCCAAACCGACCCTTTTCCAGGTCCGCGACAACCTCCTCCTCGTCATGATGAACCACGAGTATGGCGTGAAACCGTTCGAAGCGGACCAAGTCACCCAGGCCACCGTGCGGGCCCGGGGCGAACTCAACCGGATCGTCAACGGTCTGCGCAAACTGGGCGGTCCGTGGGAAGGTCTCCAGATCGCCGCCACTGCGGAACAAATTGGGGTCCGCGACGGCCGCCGCATCGCGGGACGGTACACCGTGAACCGGGACGACCTCATCGCCGGAGCCGAGCAGGACGATGCCGTCGTGAAAGCCACCTTCCCGGTCGATATCCACGCCATCTCCGCTGAGCACAACAAAACCGCCGCTTACTCCAACGCTGGAGTCAAGGTGAAGCCCTACGACATTCCGCTGCGCTCGCTGATCGCCCGGGACGTCGATGGCCTGATGATGGCGGGACGCTGCATCAGCGGGGACTTCATCGCGCACGCCAGTTACCGGGTCACCGGCAACGCCGTCGGCATGGGCGAAGGCGCGGGCGTGATCGCCGCCCTGGCCGCGAAAAGCGGTCGCCTCCCCCACGAGGTTCCCTGGAGCGAGGGGTTGGCCAGGCTGAAGGCACTGGGACAGCGGGCTTGACTTGCAGATTCTGCGGATCCGGCCGATCGGACGGCTCATGACCCACCGTCTTCGCAACCTCCCCGACGCCGTCTGGAAAGCGTGGGCTGGCCTTTACTTTCTGGCGAACCTCTTCGTCCTCTGGGAGCTCCCGATCCGTCTGGTGACAGGTTACCGGCTGGAGGGAAATTTCCTCATCGTCGTGTGGGGCACGGCGGTTCTTATCTTGATTGGGGCCGTTCCCGATCTGGTCAAGCGATGGAAGGATCGTGAGTCCTGGCTGGATCTGGTCACTTCCATCCCCTTCGACCTTCTCCTCCCGGCTACGATCCAAGCTCCTTGGGCCTTGCTTCGGTGGATGCGGGTGCTGCGCATCGCGGAAGCCCTGCACTTCAACCGGACTCTATCTCATTGGCAAGGCCGGAGCATGCTGCAACCGGCGGCGGGACGGCTCTTCCGACTGATCTTTTGGATCCTCCTCGCGGATCACTTCATCGCGATCGGATGGATCGCCATCGGCGGGACGAGTCACGCGATGCCCGACACCTCTTTGTTCCCCGAACAGTTTTCCCGCTATATCGCCGCGCTCTATTGGTCGACCACCACGCTGGCCACGGTCGGCTATGGCGACGTAACGGCCCGGACGGACCCGCAAAGGCTCTACGCGATTTTCGTGATGTTTACTGGGGTTGGACTTTTCGGATATGTCATCGGGGACATCGCCAGTCTCGTCGCGAACTTGGACATGGCCCGGGCGGAACATCAGCGGCGGGTCACGGAGATCAACGGGTTCATGATGCACCGGCGCTTTCCACGCGCCCTGATCGCGAAAGTGAACGCGTATTACCACTACATCTGGGCCCACCGCACCGGCCAAAGCCAGGACCCCGCGTTCGCCGAGCTGCCCGAAAGCCTGCGCACAGACATCGCCCTTCAGCTCAACCGGCGAATCCTGCGGAAAGTCCCGCTCTTCCAAGGTGCCGGGGAGGATTTCCTGCGCGAAGTGGTCCTTCTGCTGGAACCGCGGATTTACATGCCCAATGATCTCGTCGTCCAAGAAGGCGATCCGGGCGATGCCATGTTCTTCGTGAGCAGCGGCACAGTGGAAGCCTTCAGCGAGTCCGATCCATCGATCGCCCCGATCCTCATGGGGGAAGGCTCCTACTTCGGAGAAATCGCCCTGACCGAGCAAGGACCACGAACCCGTTCGATTCGCACCACGGGTTTTTGCGAACTCTATGAATTGAGCAAGGATGACTTCGATCAGTTCCTCGCGAAGTATCCCGACTTCAAAGCCCACATCGAAGAGACCGTCCGCAACCGCAAATGACCGAACCTGACGCCGACGAACTCCGCGCCGCGACCGCCCTTCTCGAACGACTCGCCGCCAACCGCGGACTGCTCTACCAGCTGAGTCTTGAAGAACGCGTCCGCCTCATCGCCGCCGCCGGCACGCTCTTCTGCCCCGACGTTGCGGATCGCCGTCGCCAGACCAAGGCCAAGAGCAAGCGCCGCAAGGCGGAATCCGCGCTCCGCGACGAACAGATTCTGGAGGAAACCGGGATCCGTTCCCTGCGCCGCCAAACGGTCTTCACCACGCCCAACGTCTTCCCGCCCGCTGGTTTCACCCAGGACGACGCCGCCGATCCCGATTTCCGGGAGATCCTCGAACCGCGGAACTGCTACATCTGCAAACAGGACTACTCCCAGGTCCACTTCTTCTACGATCAACTCTGCCCCACCTGCTCGGAGCTCAACTACCGCAAGCGCACCGAATCCGCCGACCTGAGCGGCCGCGTCGCCCTCCTCACCGGCGGCCGGGTCAAGATCGGTTACCAGGCCGGGATCAAACTCCTCCGCGCCGGAGCCCAGCTCATCATGACGACCCGCTTTCCCCGGGATGCCGCGGTTCGCTTCGCCGAGGAGGCGGACTACGACTCCTGGGCGGACCGGCTGGAAATCTTCGGGCTCGACCTGCGCCACACCCCGAGTGTGGAAGCCTTTTGCCGCCATCTCCTGGCCACCCGGACCCGGCTCGATTTCATCGTGAACAACGCCTGCCAAACGGTTCGGCGTCCGCCGGATTTCTACCTCCACATGATGGATCGGGAGACCGGGGATCTCAAAAATCTGCCCGATCGGGCGCAACGCCTCCTCGGTGCTTACGAGGGGTTGCGTGGTTACTCCCTGCTGGCGGAGGGCAAAGCGCCCGATCTGGCCGGCCTCACCGAAGCGGCCCGCCTTTCCCAGGCGGCGTTGCTGCCTGAAGAACTAGAGGCCCGTCCAAACCTGTTCCCCGAAGGACGGCTCGACCAAGACCTGCAACAGATCGACCTGCGCGACCGCAACTCGTGGCGTCTTACGTTGGCCGAGGTGCCGACAGTCGAACTCCTGGAAACACAGCTGGTCAACGCGATCGCCCCCTTCCTCCTCAACGCCCGGCTCAAGCCTCTAATGCTGGCCACGCCAGAGCGGGACAAACACATCGTCAACGTCTCCGCCGTGGAAGGGCAATTCTATCGCCGCTTCAAAACGACCCGACACCCCCACACGAACATGGCGAAGGCCGCTCTGAACATGATGACGCGCACCTCCGCCACGGACTATTTTGCGGACGGCATCCACATGAACAGCGTGGACACCGGCTGGGTCAGCGACGAAGACCCGGTCCAAATCGCCGAGCGCAAAACGGCGGAACACGGCTTTCATCCCCCGCTCGACATCGTCGATGGAGCGGCTCGGATCGTCGATCCGATCATCGCGGGGTTTAACACGGGGACGCACCTTTGGGGCAAGTTTCTCAAGGATTACGTCCCGACGGATTGGTAGGAGATTCAGCCAGCTCAGAGTGCTGCCAGGAGCGCAGCCATCTCCCGGACGCCGGTCACCTCAATTCCAGTTCCGATCGGATAGGTCTCTTCCCCGGAATAGACCACGAACCCCCGTTGCGGCTTCAAGTCTTCCCAAGCTTGGTAAAACCCCTTCCCCAATTTTGGCGACAGGCCGCGTTTGATCTCGATCGCCCACCGGATTCCTCCGGGAAGTTCCAAGAGGAGATCGATCTCTGCTCCTGCCGAAGTCCGGTAAAACCACGGCGTGGTGCGTTCGGGGGCGGCACGCAGCAAGGTTTCGATCACGAAGCCTTCCCAGCTCGGACCCGTCACCGGGTGGCCGAGCAAGTCTTCGAGTGTCCCGAGATTGAGGAGTGAGTGAACGAGTCCGCTGTCCCGGACATAAACTTTGGGTGACTTTACCAGGCGTTTGCCAACGTTCGTGTGAAACGGCAGTAGTCGCCTGACGAGAAGCAGATCCACCATGAGGTCGAGGTACCGGGCGATCGTTTTGCCATCCACCGCCAGTCCTCTGGCCAACTGCGCGCTGTTGAGAAGCTGACTCTGAGTATGTGCGAGCATGGTCCAGAAGCGGCGCAGAGTTTCGGCGGGAATGCGGGGACCAAGCTGTGGGATGTCCCTTTCCAGGTAGGTGCGGATAAAGTTCTCTCGCCAGACTGAACTCAATTCATCTGTGCTGGCGAGAAAACTGTCCGGAAAACCTCCTCTCAACCAAAGCCGATTGAGGGTTTCAGGGGTCGAATCGACCTCCAGAATGTCCAAGGGGCAGAGTTCCACGTAGGCAATCCGGCCTGCCAGAGTTTCGCCCGATTGCTTGAGGAGGTCGATCGAGGCGGAGCCGAGAAGCAGAAACCGTCCGGTCCCTCGGCCGGCTTTACGGCCTCGATCGATCAATCCGCGCAGGGTTTGAAACAGTTCAGGAGCCCGCTGCACCTCGTCGAGAATGACCAGCTTGTCCTCGTGAGCGGAAAGATACAGTTCAGCGTCGGTAAGTTTGGCGCGGTCTGCGGGCCGTTCCAGATCGAGATAGATGCTAGGTTGCTCCTGAGCGATCGCCTGAGCGAGTGTCGTCTTACCGGCTTGTCTGGGGCCGAGCAGGACGACAGCAGGGAACTGAGCAAGGCGGATTCGAACCGTATCGGCGATGCGCCGGGGAATCATCCTTGCAAATATGGAGCGACGCTCCTGATTTGCAAGGATACCATTCGATCTGAACTTGAATTTCGCCGGGTGCGGAATCTCTCCGGCGTCGATCAACCTAAAACAAGGAATGCTGTGAGAGGTTCTCCATTTTCCTCTTAAGGCTGTCCCTTTGCCGTCACCGCCCCCATTCCACGCCTATTCTGCGCCTTTCTTCGTCCACCACGAGCACTCCCCATCCACACGGGTCGGTGACCTCGTTGCCTCCGCCGACGGGATACGCCGTCCCGGCCCCCCAAGCGCTCCACGGAGGATCGCGTTTCGCGATTAAGTCGGCCGAGTAAACCGGATCGCCGCCCTCGTCGAGCAGCCTCCCCGGGTTGGCCGGATCCACTCGCAATGCATTCGCGGGGGCGAATCCGTTCGCCTCCAAGTACGCCTCGATCTGCTCCGGTTCACCGTGGAACAGCCAGACATTATAAATAGCGGCGCTCCGGCGATAACCCGGGGTCAATTCAGCCGGCCAGGGAAAACCCGTGCGCGCGCTGAACAGGGCCGCCGGAGTCGGCAGCCGGACCGCCACAGAAACCGCCATTCCCAAGAGCGGAAGACAAGACACGAGAACGCCGAGCCATCTGTCCCAATGCCATCTCCGGCCAGCCCACCAAGCAAACAAGCCCGCCGGGAACACCAGGACACCGAACAGAATTGGCCCGAAGCGAAGAAACAGCCAGAAGGCCTCTTGGAACGCGTCCGTCGCCTTGGAACAACCGTTTAAGCCGGCCCTCAGTAAGTGGAGAAACAGGAGAAGCAAAGCAGACCCGGCCATCAACCAAAACGAGGCGCTCCGCCTCCCGTTCGGCAGCCCGCACCCGTAATCATCCTGGTTCATCCTCAGTCCTTTTTCGTGTGCAAGGTTCTTCGACAACTCCGCCGTTGCGCAAGGTAAATGCTGCCTCAGTGCTCGTTATGTGTGAATCATTCTCTCGGCACTCAATTACCAGTGAGAAACTCATCCGCCACCGCCTCGGGCAATCGGATCATCCTCGCGCCCACCTTTGGATGACGCCGCTCGGCCTTCCCCGTGAAAATCTGACGCAACTCTTCGTCCGTCCGCCGCTCGAACACTCCTTCTAGGGCGGGCGGGAGGAAGGTTTCACGATCCACCGCGTAGGGACTGACGGCCCCGAAATAGGGCTCGCGAGCCAATTCCGGACCGCCCCGGCCATCCAGGGAATGGCAACCGAAACAATCCATCCGAGTCAGCCATTCGTCTCGCGTGACCTTGGTCTCGGTGACCGCAAGCGCCTCAAGCGCGAGTCGGAGCGAGGTGCGTTGCAACGGATTCAAGTAGTAATACGGCACCGCCCCGGCTAGGGGCTCGTCACCGAGACAACCGCCTTCAATCGGCCGCAAGTCCAGCAGCGGACGCGCCTTGCGCGGCGGCATCGGGCCGTCCCCGGTGTCGTGGCAATTGACGCAACCTTTGGACGCGAACAGTTCCCGGCCCCGCACCGCCAAGGCTGGATCGACCGCGCCTTGCAGCAAATCCGGATCTGGTTCCTCACGCATCGGTGAAGCCTGCAGGTAAGCCGCCAAGTCGGCCGCCTCCACCTCGCTCAATCCATGCGAGGGCATCCGTCCGGCGGGATGATACTTGACCGGCTCCAGGAGGAACCGGGTCAGGTAATCCGTCGTCCAGAACAGAGCGACCCGGACGGGTTGGGACGCCATCGCCGGAGCTTCGACACGCGCATCCTTGGGCAGTGCCGGGGGAAAATATTCGGTGTCCGGAGCGTGGCAAGCGATGCACCCGATCGCGTGATACAACTCGCGGCCGCGTTCAATGTTCCCGAGGAGGAGCGGCGCCCCAGGAGGTTCGCGCAGGGTCAAGAGATAGGCATACAGTGCGGCCAGTTCCTCCTCGTCCCGGTCCGGTCCGGCAAAGAGGCTGGGCATGCCGGTGGAGCGCTTGAGCATCCGGGGATTGCGGATGAGAAGCTGGAGAACGGACTCGTCTCCGAACCGCGAAGCCACTCCGGACAGGCGGGGACCGGGTGCTCCGGCGAAACGCGCTCGCAACGGCTCGGGCGCTTCGTGGCAAGTCGTGCAATTCAGTTCATTGAGCAAAAGCTCTCCGCCTTTGGCGAGATGCTCGGGAGAATCGCCCTCCGCATAGAAGCGATTGAAGCCGGTGACCAAGGGATAGTTGACCTCCTCAGCGTGAGCGGGATGGGCGTTGGCCCTTGGCGCTGCCAAAACGAGCAGCAGCGCCAGTTGAGCGTTAAGCGTTGAACGTTGAAAGTTGAGAGTTCTCACCATCCTGCCCATGAACGCTTAACTCTCAACGCTTAACTCTTAACTGGTAATCCCTCCACCAACCGCTGCCGCCACGCCATCCAAGCCCAGCTTCCCAGGAGCAGCGTGATCACGAGAATGGTCCAGACCGGCCAGTTCAAATCGACTTCGGTATTGCGCTTTACCAAGGTCGTTTCCACTCCGGCGACGCCATCCTCGGCGGCCGCCTTGCGGAAATCGCCTTCCCGGGCGTCGGCGAAGTAGGTTGTCCCCTGGAGGAGCTGGATCTCGCCCTGAGCCACGGCGAGAAATCCGGACTGAAGCGGGGCCCGGGCTTGGGCAACTTCCGCCACGGGCATCTCCTTGCGCCAATCTTCACTGCCATCCCAGGAGACGAAGCGAACCTCGATCGGCGCGCCCGCCGGGTCCGGGATCGGAATCCGCAACGGCTGCCCGGTTTCGAGGACGCGACGCTCCAGGACCGGCTTGTCGACCCGGATCGATTCCGCGAATCGGTGGATGGCGAGAACGAAGGCTGGAAGCTGGTCCGCATTGGAGGAGGCCACGTCGAACCCAAAGAAGAGTTGCCGGGCCCCGTCCGAAGTGCGCCGCAGCATGATGAGCGGCTTGTCTTCCCGCCAAAGGAGCACCGTGTCGTTAGCAGTCTGCGGGATACCGAGGCTGGCCTGGTGGATCAACGGCTCCCAGTTGAGGTGCGAAACCAATTCGTGTTCCTCGGCCAGGATCCGGCCCGCGACCGGCTTGCCGCCCCGAGGATCCCGGTCCAGAAAGACCACGGCGTGGCCCGTCGGCACCGCCGGATTGAGGGGATCGTAGCTCACAAAACTGAGATCCACGGGCGGTCCGCCTTCCTCCGGCGGCCGGGAATGGTCAATGGAGTCGATCACCTTCCCCGCCAAGGTGGCGAGGCGCGGAGAAACCTGATTCGCGATGAAGAGCACCCGCGGCTCCGGCCGAAGAATGGGCAGGACGTCGTCGATGACGAACTGATCGGGATCGAGCTGCAAGCGGACGCGATCCACCGTCTCGGGAAACCCACCCTCCAGAACACGGATTTCCCCGGGCTCAAGCTGGATGGTCTGCGCAGGAGAACGTTGCTCACCGGCCGCGAGCACCCATTTCCGTTCTTCCGGGGCATCCCCGAAGTTGCGCAGCAAAGCCCGCCAACGTTCCTCGCGAATCTCCAGACCGGTGAAACCCACATTGCCGATCTTCTCACCCACCGCAAGGAGCCGGGCGTCGAACGGCAAGTCTTTCTGCGCGTGATCCGTGACCAAAATGACCACGCCCGTCGGCCCGACCGCACTGCGGGCGACGCGCAACGCCGGGGTGAACTCGTGTTCCCCGGTGAGCGGTTCCCAGTCGCCCAGGACCGCCTCGACGCCCTCCAACCCGGTTCCGCGATACAGGTTGCGGCCTGCCAGGGAGCTGCCCACGACGTAGTATTCGGTCCGCGCCGACGCTGTGGCCAGCCCGCGCAGCACCCGGAGCAATTCCGTCCCGGCCTTGTCGCGGAAGGCGGACATCGACGCCGATTCGTCGAGGACCACGGCCACGGGTTGGACCGATTCCGGACGCAGCCAACGGGGTTGCACCAGCAGCCAAGTCAACACCAGAACCATGAGCAGCTGCAGCCAAAGCGGCACGGAGGAGCGGATCCGGTCAATCTTGCGTCCCTCGCTGCTCTCCCGCTGAATCTGCTGGAGGAGAAACAACGTGGAAATCGTCAGCTCCTGACTCTGCCGCTGAAGAATGTGGATAAGCAGAATGGTGGGCAACCCGAGCAAAGCCCAGAAACCGAGAGGGTTGGCGAAGATCCATTCCATCAGGCCAACTCCACACTTCCCGCCGTCACCGCCTCCAAGCGCATCGCCTGAGCGAAGTCCGCTTCCGCCGGCACCCGGACCACCGAAACATCGTATCGCCTCCCCTGCTGCTTCCACTGCTCGAAGTGGCGTCGGTAGGCCGTCCGGTAACGCTGCAACAATTCCAACTGGACCCGGCGGGGATGGCGCGTGCCGTCCTCGGAATCGACGAATTCGTAATTCCCGGACCAGGACGGCTCGGCTTCCGCCCGGGAGAACGGAGCAAAGACCGATCCGAACCCGCGCTGATGGGCGAGCTGGCGGAGGACGGGATCGCCATCGCCTTGGAAGAGCAGATCGCTGAGGAGAATCCGCATCGAACGGGCCCGGAAGGGAATCGCCTCCAGCCGCGGTGGGGTCGATGTCGGCCCGGTCGATAACGCCCGAGCTCTTTCGGGCCAGGCGTGAGCCGTGAGTTCCTCGGGACGCACCGGTGCGCTGCCCCCGGAAGTAGAAAGATAAAATCGTCCGCTGGCCCCGGATTTGAGGACGGCGTGGACCAGGAAATAAAGGAGTTCCACGGCCCGAGTGGCCTTGGCCTCGCCCAAAAACATCGATGGGGAGACATCGATCACCAGATCGACGAGCGGCCGAACCTCCTCCCGGTAGAGCTTCATCGTGTATTGGCCGCTCCGGGCGTAGGCCTGCCAATTGATGTGACGAGGGTCGTCCCCCGGCATGTAGACGCGGTGATCTTGGAAATCGAGGGACGAACCGGTCCCCGAACCTTGCTGGTCGCCAGTGGCCCCCTTCCAGACCCGCTTGCCAAAGGGCAGCCGGAAAATCTCCGCCCAACCTTGAGCCCGGGCACTAGATCCCCGCAAATCCAGAGAGTCGAGCACAGCCAAGCTCATGGAACCAGATCCTCCCGTTGGGCCTGCTCCATGGCCGTCCGGACTTTGCCCCATTTTCGGATCACCACCGCCACGGAAAGGAGGATCGTCACGACCAGAAAGCCTTGCGCAGTGAGCATGTCCCTCGGTTCAACGGAATGGTTGATCGTGACAAAAGTGGCCACCGGGGGAAGGATCATGGCAAGCCAGGCGATCGGCGCAATATCGCCGTCCTCCACAAATCGGAAGATCACGGCGGAAACGCTCCCCATGAAAATGGTGATCAGGCAATAGGACACGATCGGCTGAGGATGCCCGGGCCGGGAAAGCAGCATGATCGCCAAGGGCAACAGCGCAGACGCGGTGAAACCGAGCACGAGGCCCATCGACTCCGTGCCGGAATCTGACCAGACATCAGGAAGAACCACTCCCGCAATGCCCAGGATCGCCGCGAGCAGGAGCACAAAGTAGGTTCCGCTAAACCATCCAGGAGCCAATAGGTATTCAAGCGGCCGAGTCAACGCGCTCCGCCGGAACGGAAGATAGACCGACTGCACGGTCGCAGGATGCTCGCTCAAGGCATCAAGCCCCAGCAACGTGAAGAAGAAGAACGGGAGGAAGAGATACCCGGGAGTCGACTGCAGGTGAGCGAGAACCACGGACACGACAAACACGATGAATCCCGCCACCCGGCGGATCGTTACATAGTTCACCGCCTGAGATGCGATCCGGCTCGCGGCCATGCCGAGAAGGTAATAACCGAGGAAAATTGCCGTCGGGATTGCCCACAACCAGACCCAACCTCCCAGATTGAACCGAGGTCCCCCGCTGCCCCCGGTCACTAGAGCGATCGATCCCCCCATGAAGGAGAAGATCGAAATCACGACCGGCACGGTGAAGAAGCAACGAATCAGGAAATTCGAAACCACGGAGAGGCCGACCATGAGCGCGGTCAACAATGCGGAGAGCCCAATCACAACAAAGAGCAAAACCAACTCCTCGATCACGTTCATCCCGCCAAAGAAGTAGCGCAGCACGATATAAGGCATCACCGCGATCGCCAAGAGCACGGACTGACTGACCAAGGCCAACCATTTCCCAACGGTGATGCGCCAAGCCGACATCCGAGTCAGGGAGATCAGTTCCATGGTGTTGAGCCGGACCTCCGTATGCAAGGCATTCAGGCCGCGGAACGGCATCACGATGAGCAAAGCCAATTCCAGCAGCAGCCAGAAGGAACCCGCTGTGTTCCGGCTGTCGTTCGTCTCCGAAAAGCCCGACAGCATAAAGAGGAGGAGGAGGGCCTGGATGAAAAGGAAGGCCCAGGTGAAGGCGCGGGTGCGCAGCCCCTGACGCAATTCCTTCACGACCATCGGTCCGATGGAATCGCTGAAATCGACCAACGGTGGAATCGGAGCGCTCATCGGGCGGCCATTTCCTATCGGATTGTTCATCGGACGGCCGTTTCCTTTTCGAGTTTCCCGACCATTTCGATGAAGGCGTCCTCCAGGTTACGCTCTTCCCGGCGAAACTCGATGACGACGAGGCTATCGAGAATCATGCGGCGCAGGACGTTGGCCACGGTTTCCGGGGAGCCGTCCTCGACCTCGATCCGTCCGCCGGTCTTGGTGGCTTGAAGAAATTCGACCTGCGGTGAAACAATGGCCCATTGTTCCAATTTGGCGGGATCTCCATGCACGGAAACGTTAATCACGGCCGTGTTCATCCCGTGCCGCTTCATGCTTTCCGCGGTGCCGTGATGGACGATCCGGCCCGCGTTGATGAAGACGAGGGTGTCGCACATTTCGCCCAGTTCAGAGAGAATGTGCGAGCTGATGAGGATGGTCTTGCCTTCCTGGGCCAGGATGCGGATGAGGTGCCGAAGCTCAACCCGGGCCTTGGGATCGAGCCCCGCCGCAGGCTCATCGAGAATGAGAACCTTGGGATCGTGAATCAACGCGCGACCGAGGCAAAGGCGCTGGCCCATCCCCTTGGAAAGCTTGTTGATGAGCCGGTCGTGAAGCTTGTTCAACTCCGTGAACTCCATGACTTCCTCGACCCGTTCCCGCCGTTCCTGCCCGCGATATCCGAGCGCCCGGGCGAAGAAGTCGAGGTATTCGACCACCGTCATGTTGTCGTAGGTGCCGAAGTTGTCCGGCATCCAGCCCAGGATCTCCCGCACCTTGCCCGGATAATCCATGACGTTGACCCCCATGATCTCGGCCACTCCGGAGGTGGGATATTCCAACGTCGCGAGAATCCGCATCGTGGTGGTCTTCCCGGCTCCATTGGCCCCGACGAATCCGGCGACCTGACCCTGCGGAATCGAAAAGCTCAAGCCATCGACCGCCCGGATCTCACCAAATTGGCGAGCCAGATTGTGCACCCGGATCGCGGGCACTGCGGTCGGATCAGGAAGCGGCGGAGGATTCATGGGGCGGTCCGGTTCACGGGTTCACCGGCGACGAAGAGCAGGTCATTGCTCCAACGGAGAGAGGGCAGAGATGGCAGCAGTTCCGATCCCGGGTTCTCCGCCTCGGCCAGGAATTGATTCGGCTGATCGCGGAGCCGCCGGATGTTCGCTTCCCAGAAGGTGCTAAACGATTTTGCCGTTTGTTCCCAAGCTTTGTCGAACTCGCCCGGTGCGACAGTCTCCAATTGCACTGGCTGGCCACTGGCGACCGGTCCCTTGCTCCGCCAGAAAGCGCCTGAAGGATCCTTGTAGTAGAGAGTCTTGAGGCCGTAGCCCAGGCTGTTGAAAAGCTGCGGCGCCTGACCGTTGCCCCCGGCGGCCACCAGTTCAAGGCGGGCCCGGGTCGGGACCACCGCGCGCGCCAGATGCATCTGCTCGCTCCGGCTGCGGAACCAGTCTCCGCCCAAACGGCCGTTACCGAGCTGGAAACCGGCGTCGATCGCGTAGCTGTCGTCGAAATGGGTCCAGCGCGACTTGTTCATGATGACGGGAGAAAACCACGCGCCGTCGATTGCGGGAAAACCCCGACCCGCGAGCACGCCCGTCCGTGCGATCTGTTCTTGGACGAGATGAGCTTGGCGTTCCTCGGATTGGGACCGCAGCAGGATGAACCCCGCTCGTCGCCCCGTCCCGCCAAAACCGTCCCCGAAAAGAATAATCAGGAGCAGGATCAGACTCGCCGTCAGGGAGATGATCGGCGTGGTGATAAACAACCGATGCCGCATCCCCGGTTTGGCCCAGACCTGAAGATTGACCGGCCCGACCACGATGGCGAACGCGGCCAGAATGAGGAAAACCAGGAGCGGGTTGAAGTCTTTGATCCCAAACGCGGATTGCAGCGGGGTGGTTTGGTATCCCTCCCGGATCGCGCCGAGGAGGTTCGGACTCCGGGAATCCAGAAAGTTCGCAACTGCCTCAAACGGAATCTTCAGGCCGTCCCATTGCCATCGAACAAGATATCCCATGCCGATCTCCTCGTCCCCCCGGCCGTTTGGCCCGAACAGATGAAGATGACCACCCATGCGGGCCCAGCCCAGGAACGTATCACGCACCGTCGGCTCGAGCGCGTCCCATTCCTTTTGGCTGAGGAGAATCACGTCGAATCCGGACAAAGTCCGCCAATCCGCCGGGAGTTCCGAAGGTTCAAAGATGCCGGCCGCTGGTTGGCCTCCCGACGACAAGGATCCCTTCGCATCCACGGCTTTGGATAGCTCATCCAGGTTGTTCAGCCCAGCCAAGCCTTTGCTGAAGGCAACCGAACGCCAGTCCATATTGGGCAGGCTCTGGTAGTTCCCTTGCGCCATGAGCCGACCGCTCTGCACGGTCAGCTGAAGCTCCGCTTCCAAGCCGCGATCCGCCTTGGTCGCCACCGGGACCATGAAGGCATGCTCCGTTTCCGACATACCTGTGGTAGTCACGCTGTATGACGAAAGGAAACGGCTCCCGCCAGGACCGTACGACGGCTGAGATCGAAACGTCACCGACCAGGTCCGCTCCTGCGGATAGTCATTCTGGATGGTGACTTTGACCGGCATGAATCCCCGCGTCGGCACCCGCTCGAACGGCGTGGTCGCGCGAACCTCGGTGCCGGTGAACGGATCGACGTCGCGCTTGAAGATCTCGAACTCCGCCGACGCCGGAAGCGGCCGGAGGAGCGCGAGCAACCCGAGCAGAAGCAAAGGAATCGGGAACCTCACGCGGTGACGGCGGGTTTGGATTCTTTGAGGGTTTTCGGCACGGAAAGCGCCTGGACCGGCACCTCCGCCACGAGTTCGCTGACCACGCCGGCGTTGGTCTTGCCGTCGATCCGGGCGTTGTAATCGAGAATGATGCGGTGTTGCAGCACCGGGATGGCCACGGCCTGGACGTCTTCAAACGAAGCGTTGATCCGCCCCGCCATCAGGCCGCGCGCTTTCGCCGCTGAAGCCAGACTCAGAGCGGCCCGGGGACTCGCGCCATACTTGATCGCCCCAGCGGCTTTCGATTGGCCGGGATGCGTCCCGTCCACCAACCGGGCGATGTAATTCGCCACGACCTCCGGAAGGAAAATGGTCCGGACCGCTTCCATGACGCCGATGAGGGCTTCCCGGGACATCACCGGATTCAGCTCCGGTTCCACGCCGAGTTCCCGGTGGGTCACGATCCGTTCCAAGGTCGCGGCGTCGTTGCGCTGCACGTCGAGCTTAAAGAGGAACCGGTCGAGCTGCGCTTCCGGAAGTGGATAGGTCCCTTCCAGTTCGATCGGGTTTTGCGTCGCGAGAACGAAGAACGGTTGCGGCAAGGGATGGGTTTCCCCGAGCACGGTGACGCGCCGTTCCTGCATTGCTTCGAGCAGCGCGGATTGGGTTTTGGGCGAGGCCCGGTTGATTTCATCCGCCAGACAGAGATTCGTGAAGAGCGGTCCAGGCTGGAAGACGAACTCGCGTCGGCCATTTGATTCCTGGAGCACCGGGTTACCGGTGATGTCCCCGGGGAGAAGGTCGGGCGTAAACTGAATGCGTTTGGTGCCGAGTTCGAGCGCCTTGGCCAAGCCCTTGACCAACTCGGTTTTGCCCAGACCCGGCAGGCCTTCCAGGAGAATGTGGCCGCGGGCGAGAATCCCGGTGACGACCAGCTCCACGAGCCGCTCCTGACCGAAAAGGACGCCATTGAGCGCCGCTAGCAAGCGACGGACCTCAGCGGTGTGGATGGCGAGTTCTGCTTCGGTGGGTTGAGGCATAAATATGGGTTACTTGTAGAAACGATTGAGGACGGCTTTCTCCTCGGGCAAAAGATCGGACTCCCAGACGCGGCCGCCGCCCTTTCCTGCGGAACCAATCGCTCCGCCGCTGCCGACGGTGGTCGCGGTCTTGTCGATCTGATGTTCCGCCTCCACTACGCCCAGCACATCGCCGGGCGCGGCGCGGGTCAAGTCATCGTTGGTGGTCCGCTCCAGGTTTTTGGTGGCGAGATTGCTTTCCTCGTCCTCATGATACATCGGCGCGTCTCCCCGGCCGCGGTCGATCCCGCCCTTGCCGGGGCCTTCACCGGGTAATTCACCGAGCATGCGAAGGATCTCCTCTTCACTAAGGACGCCCTCCCCTTCTCCCGGTTTCGTCCCTTTGCATTGGGCCAACATGCGTTTGAGCGCCTCACCGTTTTTGCCCATTTTGTCGCACATCGCCTTGGCCGCTGCGGGATCGAGCTTCTTCAGGTCCTCCAGACTGAGCTTCTGCAGTTTGGCCAACATCTCCTTATCCATCGGCATCGAACCGGTCTCCAATCCTTGCAAGGCTTCGGCGAACTCTTCCGCCAAGCGGTCCGCCGTCTCCGGACTCATTTCGCTGCCGAACTTCGACAACGCGGAAAGCGTCAAACCGGCCTCGGCGGTGTTTCGCTCCAACTCGGAGAGCGATCGTTCCAGGGATTCACGCAAGGAGTCGGTCGCTTCCAGGTTGCTGTGGCTGAACCATTCCTCTGGCGGATTCTCCCGGAGTTCGTCGATCTGCTTGGCGACTTCTTCCAATTTCTCGGGATCGGCCACTTTCTCCTCCTTGAGATCCTCCAACCATTTCTCCATCTCCTGCCAAGCCATCGGCTCGTTCGGCTTGACCTGCACGCCCTGGGCTGGGCGGACCGGAAGAAGAAAAGGAAACGCCACCAACAGCGCGGTAAAAACCGGCGGCAAGATGAGCCTCGGCCAGTTCCAACTCCAACCATCCGCCCGCTTGAATTCTCCCGGAACCGGCGGCCAATCCGCCAATCCGCGCGACGCCGCCGTCAGTCCGTTGTCGAGCCGGAGTTGCGATTCCAAGCGGACCATCGCCTGATCGGTCGTCAGGAAACTCCGCCGCGCGATCAACCACGTCGCCACCAAGAGCAACCCGCCCACCCCACCCGCGACGAATCTGATCCGCCGAATCGATTCATCCGTGGGCTCAAACCAGGCGGCAGAACGGAGATAGAGCACCCCACAGGCACTCACCACCCCGAAAAAAAGGAGTGCTGGCCCCATGATCTCCAGCCACCACCCCAGGTTCACCCGACGCCGGGTCCGGGCGATGCTCCGCTTCCAGAAACGTGCGTCAGACTGGGGAGACTGGCTCATGACAAGTCGCAGGCTAGCCCGCATCGGCGTTGGAATCCAGCCTAACCTCCACCGCCTCGCACAATTCCCGCCAGCCGGGAAATTGCCAGTCATTGGGAAATCCGCGGCATTGCTCCGGTTTGACCGACTGAATCCGGCAATCGATCCCCTCAAGAAACTCGCAACTTCCGTCCTCGCGAGCCAGCAAAGTCAGCCCTTGCCGGTTGCGCCGCAGGGCGGTATGCCGCGCCACGAAGTCGTAGGTCGACAAGTTCAAATGGGCGGCGATCCGCACGGTATCCCCCTCAGTAAGCACGACTTCTCCCGGCCAACGACAACAGTTGGCGCAACGCTGACACTGGTAATAAACGCCGGAAGGTCGATCCGAATTCATGGGTGTTCCGGAAGCGCCAACAGTCGCTGCGCTTCCGCGAGGAGAAAGGGTGCATCCACAAACGGCTTCCAACTGACATCGATCCACCGGATCCGCCCTGCCGCATCGAGCAAAACCGTGGCGTGGAGGGGATCGTCCTCAAAGCCGTCGTAGGCCCGGAAAGCGCGAAAGGCTTTCAACCCGGGATCGCAGAACACGTCAAACGGCGGCGGCCCTTTCGGCACGAGGGTGTCATCGACCCGCGAGGCTTCCCCCGGCGTTTCCGTGCTGATGGCGTGGATGCTCATGCCTGCGGCGGAAAATCCCGGAGCGGATTTGGCGAAAGCCTGGAGCTGCTCCACGCAATGGCTGCAGCCCGCGCCCAAGTAAAACAGCAGTACGCGCGGCTGGCCCTTGAGGGAGTTTCCGGAAACAATGGCTCCATCCAACCCAGTCGCCTCCCACTCCGGAGCTTGCGGCGGCCCCCACAATTTCGGACCCAGGCTGTCGAGACTTGGGCGTGTCCCCGAATCCGTGCGAACCGGAGCCGGCGCTGGCCAAGGTGAGTCTGGAGCGAACTTCCGGGCCAAGTCCGCCAAACGGCGCGCCACCGGCAGGTTCGCGTCCAAGGCAAAAGCGGCGGTGCGGACCGTGCCAAAGGCGGTGCGGGCTTCCGGTTCCCGGTTGCAGGCCAGGAGAATCTCCGTCTTCGCGGCCAAGCCCACGAGATCCTGAGGAAACTTGGGCACAAGGTCAGCAGCTTTTCCGGGTTTGCCGAGACGCAACCAGCAGCGCGACCGGGACACTGCGGACATTTTGTCGCCCGCCTCATCCAGCAAGACCGGCGCGCCCGGATCATTCCCGAGCACCGCTTGGAGGGCTCGCAATTCGAGGATGGCGGAATCCACCGGACGCGGTTTATCTTTCTCTTTGTCCTTTTCCTCTTGCTTGGCCTTCTCGTCGGGCTTCGGAGCATCCTTCTTCTTGAGTTCCTCCAGACGAGCCAAGGCTTCCACAATCCGTTCAGGCTGGTTGAGGGCGAACCCAGCGACACCAACGGCGCGAAACCGGGTCACTTCGTGGGAAACTTGCGATACCGGCCCGACCCATTGGGAAACCGTGGTGGCGGCAAGGTCTTCCCAGAGCTCCCACTTCTCCATCGTTTCCAAGAGCCGGGTCCGGCCGAAGCTCGCGGATTTGTCGCCCTTGTCCAAGGTGTTGAAATCCGGATGCTGCGGGATGGCGATCAGGTTGGAGGCCAGAGCGAGGGCTTCCGGAACACGTCCCAACTCGTTGTAGGTGCGCACCAGCCATTCCTGATTGTGGGCATAATTGTGGATCTGATCCGGGAGGACGAAGGTTCGGTTGAGATGACCGTGATCGACCCGCGCGGACGCCTCTTGCTGCCAGGCCGCGTCATCGAACCGGCGCAGCTTGGAATAGGTATGCCCCGGCATGTGCCAGAGATGAGCGATTCCCGGCGTGCTCTGGCCGCACCGCGCGGCGGACGCAATGGCCCGTATTGGTTTGGAATCATCCCAAAGGTGAATCCGGTAATGGTGAGCGGGGTGCTCCGGTCGGGCGGCAAAGACTTGCTCAAGGAGAGCATCGACCGCCTGACGGCTCGAGAGTGGGGCTTCGCTCTTGGCGTGCCAAATCTTCCAGGCAAGGAAGGCCTTGGCCTCGACGTCCGCCGGATGATCCTGAACGATGGTTTCCAGGTCCCGGATGAAATCGAGAGCGCGCGCCTTTTTGTCCCGCTTGTCATCCCGATAGAAATTCTCTAGGGCAGCGATCCAGAGCTTCTCCCGCGCAGAGGCGGACGCCTTGAGAGAAGTTGCCTTCGTGAGCAAACCCTTGGCGCGTTTCTCGTTGTTCACGTTGGCCATCGCCATTCCCCAATAGGCCATCGCGCAACCTGGATCGAGAAAGGCCACCTGGCGAAAGGATCGCTCCGCCTCGAAGTACCAAAAGCCGTGGAGTTGAGCGACTCCCTGATTGAAAAAAGCCTGGGCTTCGGCCTTCGCCGTGGTCACCGGGAAATCGATGCGCCCCATCCCGGGCAACAGCACGGCGGACTGACGTGGCCCTTCGTTGAAGGCTTCCCCATGGGAGGAATGCCCCGGCATCGGCTCAGCCGCACACAGCACGCCGGTCAACCCCAGCGCGATCCAACCTCCCAAAAAGAAAAACCGCAAGCCCATCGCCCCAAGTTGCCGGAAGGCACGCTTGACGTCGAGCAGGATTGTCGTCCCGCACCAGGGGCGAAGCACTGGCACTGAGCGCGGCGGAGCTGGTGAGACCGTCGGACTTGCGGAAGACAATCACTGCTCCACAAAATCCGTATTCCAGGATTCTCCCCACTTCACCATGAAATATGAAATCGTCATTTTCATTTTTCATGGCATACTTCGGGCGTGATCTCGCGAACCGCCATTGCCAGCCGCATCCAGACTGCCCTCAAACGCAGCCGGATCGTAGCACTCGTTGGGCCGCGTCAATGCGGTAAGACCACGCTGGCTAGGGAACTGCTGAGGCCGGATTCACCGGCGTATTTTGATCTGGAGGACCCCATCAGTCTAGCTCGCCTGGATCAGCCAAAGACCGCCCTGGAGAGCCTGAGCGGCTTGGTGGTCATCGACGAAGTGCAGCGGCGATCGGAACTTTTTCCAGTACTCAGAGTGCTGGCGGATCGCCAGCCGCTTCCGGCTAAGTTTCTTATTCTCGGAAGCGCCAGCCCAGAACTGTTGCGGCAGTCATCCGAGTCGCTTGCGGGGCGTATGGAGGTCATTGAGATCAGCGGATTCTCGCTGGCTGAAGTAGGCGCGGTTCAGCAGTCTGCCCATTGGTTTCGTGGTGGGTACCCACTGAGCTATCTGGCGGATGATGACACCGATAGCCAAGCGTGGCGGCAGAACTTTGTCCGCACCTTTGTCGAGCGCGACTTGGCCACGTTTGGATTGAACATGCCCCCACCGGCGATGATGCGATTTTGGACCATGCTGGCCCATTACCATGGGCAGACATGGAATGCGTCTTCCATGGCGGCGAGTCTGGGCGTCTCGGCTCCCACCTGCCGGACATACCTGGATGCGCTCAGTGGTGTCTTCATGGTGCGCCAGCTTCAGCCCTGGCATGAAAACCTGGGCAAACGCCAGGTGAAGGCACCGAAGATCTACTTCCGTGACAGCGGACTGTTCCACACGCTCAGCCACATTCGCAGTCCTGATGAACTGCAAACACACTCAAAGCTCGGGGCCTCCTGGGAAGGCTACGCCATCGAGGAAGCCATCCGCCACCACGCGCCCGATGAAGCCTATTTCTGGGCCACCCATAATCATGCGGAACTGGATCTGCTCCTGATGAAGGCTGGAAAACGAATCGGCATCGAATGCAAACGTGCGGACGCCCCCAAACTGACGCCTTCCATGCGGATCGCCCAAGAGGATCTAAAATTGGATCACCTCTATGTTTACTACCCGGGCAATCAACGATACTCCCTGAGCGACAAAGTGACCGTGGAGCCGCTGGAAGCGCTTGCTAGCGACTGAGCGTGAATGCTCCCTTTCAGTTAGCTATTCGCGTCGTTTGGAATCCATCCAGATCGTGACCGGGCCGTCATTGATCAAGCTGACCTGCATGTCCGCGCCGAATTCTCCGGTGGCGACCGGCTTGCCGAGCTCCTGACTCAAGGTGGCAACGAAGGCTTCGTAGAGCGGCACGGCGGTTTCGGGACGGGCGGCTTGGGAGAAACTGGGCCGGTTTCCCTTCTTGGTGCGGGCGTAAAGGGTGAACTGGCTGACGACCAGCGCGGAACCGTCCACTTCGGTGCACGCCAAATTGATCCGCCCCTCCGCATCCGCGAAGATTCGCATCCGGGCGATTTTGCCCGTCAGCCAATCGACGTCCTCCTGGGTGTCGGCTTCCTCAATCCCCAAGAGGACGAGCAGCCCCAGACCGATCTCGCCCCGGATCTCCCCGCCGATCCGGACGGCGGCCTCCCGGACTCGCTGCACCACCACTCGCATGGGCCCTTCCCTGCCCCGGCCCCTCTCTCGTGTCAACCTCCCCGTCGAAACCTAAATATCCCCCCTGCCTCTGTTTCCGGGTTGGCAACGGCCGGGAAAACAGTAGTGTGGTCGTCGTCCCGGATGGCGGGTTTGATTCGCATGGAAGATTGTCCGAAGAAGCGCGTCGCCAGGGCCTTGCTCGACTCCTACCACGAGGTAGGCGGGATCAATCGCATCGATTGCTCGAACCTCCCCTCGAAGCCGGCAGTCGCATTGATGTGCGAGGATCTGCTGCGTCTGCTCTTCCCGGGCTTTCACGACGAGGAGCCGATTGCCTCCGAGAACCTCGACGAGCTTACGGAGCGGCGCATCTTCGAGCTGGTTGCCCGGCTGGCACCGGAAATCACCAAGAGTCTAAGCTATTCCGAACAACGAGGCGGAGTTCACGATCAAAACGCCGAAGAACTGGTCTGCGACTTTCTCTCCAGCCTCCCAGAACTGCGCAGGCTTCTCAGCACGGACGTGGAAGCCGCCTACGAAGGGGACCCTGCGGCCACGAGCGTGGAGGTGATCATCGTTTCCTATCCCGCGACTGAGGCCATCGCCATTCAGCGAGCCGCTCACGTCCTCTACGGCAAAGGAGTCCCTCTGATCCCGCGCATGATGACCGAATGGGCTCACGCCCGGACGGGGATCGACATTCATCCCGGGGCGCAGATCGGGTCGCATTTCTTCATCGATCACGGTACCGGCGTGGTCATCGGAGAAACTTGCCGGATTGGCAACCGGGTGAAGCTCTACCACGGAGTCACCCTGGGAGCGCGGAGCTTCCCCAAGGATGCTGAGGGCCGCGTCCTCAAGGGCTCCAAACGACATCCGGATGTCGAAGACGGGGTCACGATTTATCCAAACGCCACCATTTTAGGAGGCCGGACCGTAATCGGCAAAGACTCGACCATCGGAGCGAATGTCTTCCTCCGCGACAGCGTCCCTCCCTCCACGCTTGTCTCGACCGAGGGGGCGACGCAGAAATTTCTCAATAAGGAAACCGGCCAGGAACTCGAAACGCAAACCTCAGACGCTCTTCCCGCGACACTGCCGTGAACCGAAGTCATCCTGTTTCCCGCCAGCAACTCGAATTGTTCCTGCCCGCGCCGGAGGCCCCGCCTTCCGGAGAAGTCCCCGCCGTCCCCTTGCCGGATGGGGATGCCGTCGAACTGACAGCGCTGAGCCGCCAATTGGTGGCTTCGCTCGGGCTCCCAGACTTGGCCAAAAAGATCGTGGTCCGCTGGAATTCCCGGCTCCGCACCACCGCCGGCCGGGCCTACCGGAGTACCGCCCTGGTGGAACTCAATCCGCACCTCGTCCGTATCTCCGAAGAGGAAATCGACCGCACCCTGCGCCACGAACTGGGTCATCTGGTGGCCTCCCACCGCGCAGGACGGCGTCGCATCCCCGCTCACGGAAGGGAATGGCGCCGCGCCTGCTCGGAGTTGGGCATTCCCGGGGAAGCCCGCTGCCATGACCTCCCCTTCCAACGCCGGACTCAGCGTCGCAAATTCGTTTACGTCTGCCCCTCCTGCGACCACAAGCTTCTCCGGGTCCGCCGGATCAAGCGCGCCGCAGCCTGCTACCATTGCTGCCGCCTTCACAACCACGGACGCTTTGATACCCGCTTCCAGTTGGTCGAAGCCCGGTTGGCCAAAGAATCCGACGGATCCGTCCGGTCGGCCTGATGACAGGACATCCCCACGGCACACCAAGGGATCGCCATCAGTTGCGCTCGGAGCCAATTCTATTTATAGATCTTAATGAACTCCGACCTCAGCCCACTTGAACCCATTTCTGGACCCGCCTCCGTAGCCTCATCCGCGCCGGACGACGATTTCGATGATGAGGTGCTCGGTGAACGCGAAGGCAGCGCTTGCTCCATGGAGCCTGGCTGCACTTCTTGCGAGTGAGAATCTACCCACGAAAAAGGCGCCTCCGTTTCGGGAGGCGCCTCTTCGTTGCTTGCGTCAGTTCAGAAAGAATTGCGGCAAAGCCGTCCGGTCCGCCAGGATTTCGAAACCCCCACGGTTCACTTTTCAGGCATGCAGGAGACCGGCCGACTGGGCGGCTCAGCGTCCCTGCATCAGAAGATCGCTGATCTGATCGAGCGATGGGGCGGCATCGGGCGCCGCATGGGAATCCATCTTCGACATCGTCTCGGCGATATTCAGGGCGATGCCGTCGCGCATGCGGTTGACCAGATCCATGCCCTTGCGGGTGATCTGGACCATGACCTTGCGACGGTCATCCGCAGCGTGGAGGCGCTGGACGTATCCCAACTTCTCAAGCCGATCCACCAACCCGGTGGCGGCCGCCGTGGAATGGCCCATTTTGTTGGAAATTTCCGTCATCGTCAGATGCTCTTCTTTGGCCAGATACCCGAGGAGGAAGAACTGGGCGTAAGAAATGTTGCCCTTGTTCAGCTCCTTGGAGAGATCCAGAAGGAAGGAGCGCTGAGTGAACATGATGAAATCGGCCATGCGACCGGCTTCAGCGCTTGGTGTGGTGTCACTATCGTTGGCTACCTGCATACCTCTCGAGCTCTTAATTGTTTTTATAATCGTGGGGAATCAAATGATACGCTGGAACAGAGTATCTGTAAACATCGCAGATCAATTATCCATAATTTTCATACGAATATCATGATCTGATTGCATTGTAATCGGCTTTACCTCAACCCGCAAGTTGCATTTTATAAATTTTAAATGTCAAAGCACCGTTATTTTTCAAGATTGAGACTCGCGGCTCCCATCTTGTTGATCGTTTGATGTTCTGATCTAACAGACTATTCAAATATGTGAATCGAATTTGCCGTTCAGATCGGCCCCATCAGGTAGCCTGTCGTTTCCGCCCCCGCTTCCAAACTTTCCTCTGCCCCGACGCGGACCAGGCAATCCGCCCGGCTCAGCCCGTAGAGGGCGTGGGACTGCTGAAGCCCCACCATCCGGAACGTTCCAGTCAGAGGGTTCCAGGTGCCGCGGACGTAGTGCGGACGATCTCCTTGATTGCGGATTTCATCCTCCACCCGGATCCGCACCGGAGTCAGCCCCGGGACCCCGGGATCGGGATTCAGCCCCGAGTAGCGCTGCAGTGCGCTCAGCACAAAAAGCAGGAAAGTGACCCAGCTTGAAACCGGATTACCCGGAAGTCCGAAGATCACCTTCCCCTCCAGGGTGCCGAAAAAAAACGGTTTACCGGGCTTCACCCTTACCTTCCAGAACCCGCCGCTGACGCCGAGATCATCCAGCACGGCTTTGACGTAGTCTTTCTCCCCCACCGAAACGCCCCCAGCCACGAGACAGAAATCGGCGGAATGGAGTGCTTCTTCCAAAGTGGCTCGCAAACGAACCGGGTCGTCCGGCGCGTGAAAGGTTTGCACCGAGGCGACCCCGAAGGCTTGCAACCCGGCCCTAAGCATAGCCCGGTTGCTATTGAAAATTTGGCCGGGTAAGAGGCGCACTCCGGGACCGGGATCCACCAATTCATCTCCCGTCGTGACCACTGCGGTGCAAGGTGCCGGACGGATGAGGACACGATCCCAGCCTTGGGAAGCGAGCAAAGCGAGCCGCCCCGGGGTGAGTCGGTCTCCTTCCCGGAGAACAAGCTGCCCCTCGCAGAGGTCGGCCCCCCGGCGCCTCACAAATTCGTCCGCCTCCGATGTCTCCCGCAAGCGGATCTCCGCAGCGGAGGCATCGACATCTTCCTGCATGACTACGGCATCCGCTCCCCGGGGCAAGGGCGCCCCGGTGAAAACCCGAATCGCCGTGCCCGGTTCCACCACGGTTCCAAGGTCCAGACCCGCCGGTTGCTCGCCCACCAGCCGCAGGACTCCGCCGGCGATGGCCTCCGCCGAACGGACCGCGTAGCCATCCATTTGGCAGTTGTCGAACGCCGGCACGGGAATCACCGCCCGAAGCATGGCGGCAGACGCAGCTCCAAGCGCCTCGGCCAGGGGAACCTCACTGACGGTTCCGAGCGGCGTGGCTTCGATCAACCTGCGCCTGGCCTCGGTCTCCTCAAGCATCGGAATCGGTTATTCGAGCACCTGATACTCGGCGACGGTGGCCCCCCGGTTGCCGGGAACGATGACGACCAGATCGCCTGCCAAAGGCTGGCCGGAAATGACGTCGGCCACGAGGAAGGCCCCTTTTCGCTCATCGCTCAGGCTCAATTCGACACCCCGGGGAACCCCATCCTTGCCGAGCGTGGTGACCTTGGTCCCTGCAGGAACATTGAGCTTCACCGGCGTGTAGATCAGCACAAAATTATCGTAGGCGAAACGGATCGTGCCGAGCACCTGGTCCGGCTCCGCAGAAACCTCTTCTGGAACCGGCACCTCAGCCGCTTTCTCTGCCTTTCTCTCGCTGCCAAAGGGCATCAGTCCTCCTACAAACCGCACCGCGTTCACGAAAGGAGCGACGAGGTGTGAGAATTCGAAGGCGGAAGAAGTCGATGCCGAGCTAAAAAAGAAAAGCACGACAAATGCCATGGCCCGAAACTTCATTAAAAAAATTAGGCCCATTTTGCGGCAAAATGCAAGCTCCGACTCACCAACCTTTCACTTGCCCTCACTGTCGAGGTCGGTTTGATTCGAAGAATGCTCCACGATCTCATTCACAGCTGGTTTCACTGGGTCGAACAAGGCGGCTACTGGGCCATTATTGTTCTCATGGCCATGGAAAGCTCGATCTTCCCGGTCCCCAGTGAGGTGGTGATGCCACCAGCGGCCATCTTGGCAGCCCAAGGCAAAATGAATCTTTGGGGAGTCATCCTGGCCGGCACCTTCGGCTCCTGGGCTGGTTCTGCGATCACTTACTGGGTGGCCCGCGGCCTGGAACAGGTCTTCTTCCAGAAATGGGGCAAACTCTTCTTCATCACTCCAGAGAAGATCAAGCGGGCGGAGCATTTCGTACATCGCTACGAGGCCGGCGGCATTTTCTTCGCCAGACTCCTCCCCGTGGTGCGCCACCTCATCTCCATCCCCGCAGGCATTCTCCGGATGGGATTTGGGATGTTTAGCCTGATGACAACTCTCGGCGCATTTGTCTGGTGCGCGATCCTTTCGTTCTGGGGAAAGGGCATCGTTGAGCGAAATCCTCAATTCATGGACAACCCGGCGGAACTGGTTCACGCCATCAAGCACGAGTCTTTAGGCATTGTGATCGCCATTCTCATCATCGGGGCCCTCTACTTCCTGATGCTGAAGCTCACCGCCAAGAAAGGCGAGGCCACCAGCGCGGCCAGCTGATTCCGTCGGCGCGGCCAGCTGATCTGAGGGGCCTTACCGCCCAAGGGCACCGCTGATCACCTGGGCCAACTCGCGCCCCGCTCCAGGACGAAATCCGCTCTGGGACCAGACGATTTCCCCCTTGCCGTCGATGACCACGGTGTGCGGGATCCCTTCGACGCCAAACTGCGCCTTGACCGCTTCGGCGTCGTCGAGAGCCACCGCAAACTTCCAACCGTTGCGCTCCAGGTAAGGTGCCACCACGCTAGGCGGTTCGCCCACGTTGATGGCGAGGAACTGCACTTCTCCCGGGTCGAAGGTCTTGAGGACATCTACGTATTCTCCGAACGCAGCCCGACAGGGTCCGCACCAAGTCGCCCAAAACTCCAGAATGAGGACCCGGCCCTTGGCTTCCGAAGACTGGAACTTTCCTCCCGCCAGGAGCGGTAAGGTGAATTCTGGAGCCGTGCCCTTGTTGGTCAAACCGCCCGGGGCCGGAGAAGCTCCAGGGGTTCCAGGGATCACCGGCTCGGGAGCCGCTACCGGGGTCCAATTCGCGTGGAGCACGTCGTCGGGCAACGCGACTGCGGATCCGATACGGAGTTGCCGGATGGAAGCCAACGGCACCTTGCAGGGCCCCAAGAGCGGCGATTGTCCGGCGATGTATTGTTCGTTGACCACACTGGTTTGCAGCCGGATGGCCGAACCCTCCGCAAGAAAAAGATAGGTCTCCCCCGGCGGCAATGGGCCTTCCGCCAACTCATCCCCACCGGCGTCTTTGGCAAGATGCACCAAACCGAGCACCCGCTCCCGGGGAAAAGGGACAGCCTCCCCCTGGAGGTCAAAGCGGATTCCCTCAGGATCCACCTCAAGGAGCTTCCCGCGCATCACATCGCCATTGGAAGCCACCAGACAATGCGTCGGCGGATCTTCCTTCATGCGGCGCGGGATGGTCAGGGTCTTTTCCTTTACCCCGGCATCGACTTGGAATGACTGGATCAACCCGCTGGAGGAACGCATCTGGAGTCCGCTCACCGTGGCTGGAGCGAGAATGGTCTCCGCGTTGAACCAGGGCCCTCCGAACTCGAAGCGCAACCCGGCTCCGGAACGCTGCGCTGTGGGAAAGACGCAATCGACCAACTCCTGACCATCGACCGAAACGATCATCTGATCCTCCCGGAAAGCGATCTTGGCCGCCAGCTTGCCGCCGTGGACCATAATGTCATCGCCATCGATCATGCGGTTTCCACCAGGCTGACTGGCCGCCACCCAGATCCGGTTTCCCCATCGGCTGAAGCTGACTTGGATGGGCGCGGCAAATCCTGGACCAGGGGCGGTGAAAAGCCCAATGGTGATCGCGCCTTGTCCATCGCCTTCCCATTCCAACGTGAAATGGACTTCGTCGGCCCGGAGGATTCCCGGATGGCCGTAACCACCTCCGCGCAGAATCATCCGGGAAGGGTTTAGTTCATTGCCACCAGTGCCCGACTCCAGAGGCTGCCAAGACGGATCCTCAAAGCCGGAAAGACGCAGCGAAGGCTGCCCGAACTCGACCGCCCTCAACTGCACTGCGGGCAATTGAGTCAGACTGGTCAACGGGCTCGAAAAGAAAACGACGCCATCCCGGATCGATTCCACGCGACAGGCAAGGATTTCCCGGCTGACCAAGAAGAGGCGATCCGCCGCGAGATGCGTCAAGGCGGGGCCTTTCTGGCGCACCACGTCGGCGTCCAGTCCGGCACGCAGGGCCACTGCGCTGGAGCCCCCGAGCGGGCGCCAGGAGATCCTCCCCCCGGGTTGGACTCCCGCCAGCGTTCCGTGGAGGACATCTCCATTGACGCGAAGCTCGTCCGGCGCATCCATCACCTCCGGTCCGTGACGATGGGCGAACTCCAGTGCCGCCAAATCGGCAAAGGTGCAGGTGAGCGGCGCCTCGGAATAACCGGTTTTGACGACCACGCTCTCCCCGCTGGTTCGCACCAGGTTACCGCTGATCCGGGTGCCGTCCGCATAGGTCAACTGGACGGTATGCCGGGCGTCCACCTCCATCGCGCGCTCGTCAAAAACCATCGTCTCCAAGTCCGCAAGCGGAACCACCTTCCCCCCTTCCAACAGCAGGGCACGGCCCGCCACGTCGTACCCGATCGCTTTCTCCCGCAAGGCGCTGCCATCGATCCGTTGGATGCGCTCGCCTTCGACGATCTGCAATTCGGGGCGGTCGCCCCGCCACTCCGCCACGCGGAGACGAGCCAGTTCCAAATCGAGCCCCTTGTTGCGCAAAGCAAAGCCGGAGTTCACCGCGAAGTCGGGTCCAGTAGTGACCTGGCGGCTGCCCAAGACCCGTCCCGACGCATCAAAGATGGTCAGGCTTTTCGCGGACTGATCCCAAAACAGATGAAGATGAACGGACCGGTCACCCGGCGCCAGAGTGGCCAATCTTTGGAAGTCACTGGTCCCCTCCACCAACACCAACTCATTGTCCCAAGTCTCAATCCGGAGGACGTCGCCCCGGAATGCCTGCAAGGCCACCGAGAATTCCGGTCGACGGGAGGACGTCACCTTCACCTCGATCGCGACGCGGTCCGGCAGTTCGAAACGGTGGAAGAGTCCGGCTCCCCACCGGCGGGTGGAAATGCCCCCACCCGGGACTGCGTCCCAATAACTTTCGTCTCGTCCGGGTCCGCTCTGGAGCCATCCCTCGACGCTGACTGGCCCGGAATAGCGCAAGGCCGGGTTGTCGAGCCGGTTCAAGCTGCGCATCGAACTGGTCTGCAGCCGGGCGATCCCGTGCCGCGCGCTCTCCAGTTCGATGAATCCCGGTCCAATTCGGACCAGATCACCATGGATCACATCACCGTTACGCAGGAGCGCCCGGAACGAAGCCGGAGCGGTCAAGGCCGGGACACGTTCCAGAGTCAATCGTTTCAAGAAAACCGGATCGATCTCCAGGGGCGCCTCAAACCATTTGCTGCGCCACCGGATCAGGTCGCCCTCCCCGGGTTCGAGCGAGCCAGGCACCGCGTCGCCGTTAGCGAACTCCAGGACGGATTCCGACGGGGCCGCGCCAGCAGGTCCCAGGGCCAGGAAACAGCCGATCAGCAGGCCAATGCGGGTCGCGATCTTCACCGTTCGTAAATGGGCAGGAAGCGATAATTCAGAGCCAGCGCGAGCAGGGACATGGCCGTTCCGTAGGCTTCCCCGCGACTTCCCTCGAAGCTCCCGTCCGGGGCCTGACGCTCATCGAGCATCCGGACGAGCGATCGGTTCCAGGTTTTCCACGCCTCGAAATCCCCCTGGAACAACGCTTGCGCCATGTAGTATTGAAAGTAGAGCGGATGGGCCGTTTCTTCGTGATCGAGCCGCCCAGAAATATACGACAGCGTGGCCGTGTATTCTTTCCAATCTTTTTTCCCCCCAACGGAGTAAACGAGCGTGGCGATCGCCGACCGGTTCATCGATTCCCCGATTCCAGCCAAGCCACCGGTGTAAGCAACCATGCCGTTGGCTCCGGTGCTCGACTTAAAATAGGCCAGAGCGCCCTGGATCGCTTCATCGGAGACCACCATCCCGGCATTGCGGGCGGCAAGCAGCCCCATCAACATCGCGCCGGAAACGGAGGTATCCGCATCATTGGAATCCGGATTGTAGCGCCAGCCGCGCCAGCGATTCCCGCGCTGCGATGCTTCGGCCAATGTGACCGCGCCTTGGAGAGCCTGTCCGACGGTCCGGCCGGTTCCGCCAGTTCCCACCCAGATCAATTCGTCGTCGACCGCACCGTAGGCTTCCGCCAAGGAAAGCATGCCGAAGCCGTGATGATACATGCTTTGCCCGAGGTACCCGGTCTCGACATTCTGCTCGGAGATCATGTGCCGCAATCCACGACGGATCGGGGTGGCGTAACGGCCGAAATTCGGGTCCTCACCGCTGGCCAGCATCGCCATCACGCAGAGCCCAGTCACCCCGGCCCCACGGTCCCCTTCCCAGTAACCTTCTGCGGATTGCGTGCGCACCAGGCATTCCAGGCCCTTGGCATAGATCTGGTCCACCTCTGGCGGAACCTCATCGCCATAGCGAATCGAGCCCGACTGCGCGAATGCCCCATCCCCTAATGCGGCCAGCACCAAGCCCGCCCAGAGAAACCGAACCCAATCGCGACGCCCCATCATCGTGGGCCGGGCCCTCCCTGTAGATTGCGGATCGATTGCCATGCGCTGTCGAAGCGTTCGAAAAACTGATCCCAACCTTTGCGTTGGGCCTCGTTGAGGACTTTGTCCCGATCGGTCGCCGAGACCGCTCCGAGGAGGGCGCCCAGTTGGTGATAGGGCAAGTTCTCATCGTCCCCGGCCCACGACTCCAGCCGCTCCCAATGGCTCGATGCGGCCACCGTCAGCAGGCTGAGGAGTTCCCTACGCTGCGTTTCGGAAAGCCGGAGGGTTCGGTCCAAGTCCGCCACCAAGGCCCGGGCGACGGACTCGTGTTTGAAGGCGAGACGCTGCTGGAGGTCATCGTCGTAGGCCTTGCGTTGGGTGCCATCCAGCACCGCAGAAAGCGTCGTCTGCCAAACTTCCTGATACTCAGGTTCCCACGCCTTGGCGGTATCGCCGAATTGGACGGAAGCGACTCCGGCGAGAAACTGCTCGATATCGCCTTGCACGTTGCGCGCCTTATCGCGCACAAAAGTCTCCATGTTCGCTCGCCAGCGATTCAATCCGGAATCGACCGCGCCCTTGGCCGCTAGGCTCAATTGCTCCCGTTGGCTTCCATTCAGTTGGCAGACCCGATCGATATCGTTGACCAGTACCGTCATCTTTTCCGACCAGTCTTTGCGCTCCTCTTCCGCGAGATTCTGCAGATACTGACTGACCCGTTCTTCGGAATTTTGGGTCGCGCCCGTCCCTTCGGCCGCGTCTTCCTGAATCTCGACCTTCACCTGGGCCCGGATCTCCGCCCCAGCGAGCAGGAAGCCGCCCACCACCAAGGCGCAAGCCCACGAAAACATCCGCTTCATTTCGATTCCTTCTCCAACGTGTTGAAATACTGATCGAGCCCGCGGCGGAACTCTTCGGGGAGTTCCCGTCCGCCTTTGCCCGTAGATTGATCGACACTGCGGCCACGCGGAAGCGATTCCTCATCGGCCCCGGGTCCAATGCTATTGATGCCCTGCTGGGCCGCGCCCGCCGCTTGCGATGAACTCGATGACCCGCCACCACCCTGAGGCGGATTGCGACGCGCCTGGAGCAAAAGTTCAATCGCCTCGGTCTCCGCCGCAATCGCTTCCGGACCGGTGTCCGGCTTCGCCAAAATGTTGCGGGCCTCGCCGAGAATCTTGGCCACGGCGGAAAGGAGTTCCACTTCGCGTTGGAAGGTCTCGGCTCCTCCGGGCATGTCTTGGATCTTCTTCACGACCGAGTAGCTCCGGTCGCGAAGTCCCTTCTGGGTCTCCTCAAGCCCTTTGGCACGCCCGGCGAAGGCTTCCCCATCGAGCGCCGGCTTGGCCTTTTCCGCCTCCCGGGTTTCGTCTCGTAAGTCGATTTCATCCCGGAGAATCTTCATCACCTCAAGGACGAGTTTGGGGGGAAGCCCGGCCGATTCCCCCGATTGTCCCTGCTGACCTCCTGCGCCGGACTGGGCCGCCTCGACGAGTTCCTCCGCCCAGCGGTCCAACGTGTCGGCCCAAAACTCCGCTTCGGTGATGGAGCGGCCATTGAGGTTGGCATCCAGCGATTCCGCGATGTTCCTGATTTTGGAAGCGACCTCCGCGTCCCGCATTTGATCGAGAAGGCGTTTGAAGGGCGGGAGTTGGCGACGCTGATAGAACGCCTCCAAGTCACCGCGGATCTGGTGCATGATCTCGCTTTGCCGGATTTGGCGTTGGGCGGCTGTTTTGGCGATGGCCACCGCATCCTGGCTCAGTTGGGAAACCCCCACCCCGAAGTCTGCGGCCAAGGTCTTGTTCAAATCTCCGGCGATCCCCAACTGCTCGCGCGAGGCCGCTTTCAAACGCCGGACAAAGGTGCTGGTCTGCAAATCACCCAGCAGTTCCCGCATCTCGTCGTTGATCGCGGCTAATTCCGCCAGGAGGCCGGTCTGCTCCACCACGGCTTCCGTGGATTTTTCCTGCGCCGGGGACTCGACCGGCGTTTCCTTGGAAGCGGCACCTTGTAACGTCGTCGACGGCAACTGGGCAGCCGGACTCGAGGATCCGGGCGAAGGCGGTTTGGCGGCACCCGCCTCCTGCTTTTGTTGGCTCAGGGATTTTAGATCCTGATCCGGAGGTGTGGGTGGCGATTCCTGGGACGGCGAGGCTCCCGCCGCCGCTTGCTCCTCCGGTTTCTTTTGATCGCCAGGTTTCTGCTCGCCCGGCTTTTGTTCCCCGCTCTTTTGCTGGGCGGTCTTTTGGTCGCTGGGCTTCCCTTGGCTCGGGGCATTGGGGGCATCGGCCGCCTCTTTGAGCAGATCGGCGACGGAAGGCATCTTTTCCTTGCCGATCTCATCCAGCTTCTGGATCGCCTTGGCAAAAGCGTCTAGCCGTTTGGCATCGAAGCCCTCGTTGCGGCTCGCTTCTTCGGCCAGTTTCCGACCGGTGGCGGAGAGTTGTTCCACGCGGCGGGCGTTGGCCGTTTCCGCTTGAGCTTGCTCCAGCAATCGCTGCCGGTTCGCTTCCTGATCCAACTCCTCAGGCTTTAGAGCCCGTAAGGCCCGGTTTTCGACATGGAGCTGCTTCTCCCTGTCGTGGACTTCCTCCGCCCGGCGCAGCCAAGAAGCCAGCTCATCGGTAAGCCAGCGCAAATGTTCATCGGCGCTCAAGATACGGAGCATGAACGGCTTGGAATGAACCAACGGCCTTCCGGGCCGGTAGTCCGCCACGTAGGCGGTCAAACGGATGGTCTGAGGCTCCACCCGCTCCCGTTCCGCACAAAAGGTCGCCCGCACGCTGCTTTCGGTCTGTTCAGGGGAGCCGGCCGCTGCGATTTTCGATCCGACCCTTTCACCTTCCCAGCGCAAGCCAATTTCCCGCACGCCGTAGTCGTCAGAGGCATCGATATCCAGGGCCACCACCTCGGTCGAAAGAATGGTGCGCTCGGGCCCTTCCAATTTCGCGGTGATCTTGGGGGCGGCATCCTCCCGGCTGACAATCTGAAACTTCAACGCTTCCCGCGGAGACAAGCCCAGGGCATCCCGCCAACTGACGATGTGTTCCTGAATCCCGGCGACTGACCACGGACCCGCCCGCATCGTATTCGCCGTCCACTCGATGGGGGCGCCATCCATCTCCGCAGCGGCAATCTCCCGGCTCGTCTTCAATTCAATGCGGATCTCGCTCCCATCCACTACGGAGATGGTTCCATCCTGGCCCTCGATCTCCAACGGCCGGGTATACCGCAAATAATCCGGCAGCCGCACCGTCGCTTTCAGTCCTGTCAGTTCCGGCCGGGCGGCGGGTACCACTTCGGTCCGCACCCGGTCGTCACCTACCGCAATCTGCAAGGTCCCCTCTTCCTTGCGGCCCGGAAGCATGAAGGAAAACGCCCCATCCTCGGTCCGTTCCGCCCGGGCTCTCGCCTCGCCACGGCCTTCGATCCCCGCCCGGCCCCAACTCGGACGCCACCGGGAATCTTCGGCCAGCCCAACCTCAAGCTGGTATGGTTCGCCGTAGGGAACGATGACTCGATCGGGCACTGCGTCGACATCAGCGAAGGTGTAGCGTTCCACGGGTGCCCAGGGAGTGGCCCACCGCAGCCAGGCGCTCTGGCCGGCCTCGCGGGAAATAAGAAACAATGCGATCACCAACACCGCCCCGGTCGCGAGCAACCCCGCCCAAAGAAACTGCCGGGTACCGGGAAGCGCTTCGCGGAGATCGGTCTGGGCCGCTTTCTTGTCGGCCTGCTCCATGGCCGCCCGGATCAGAGCCGGAGAACCGCTTCCGTGACCAGACAACTGGACGGTGCCGAGGAGTTGATCCCCGAACCTGGGCATCTTGCGACGGATCAAACGGGCGGCGGCCTCCAAACCGCGCATGCGCCAGGACCACTTTTCCCAGGTGAGAGGAAGGCCCAGGCCGAAGACCGCGAATCCGGCGAGGAAAAGCAAGGAGCGCACCCCGGTGCTCGTCTCCAACACACGGTCCAACGCGAAAACGGTGAGGTAGGAAACGAGGAGACCGAAACAACCCGCCAGGAAAATCTCCACGAGCTTGAGCTGCCAGGTCTGCTGACGAAACGCCTCCAGCCGGCGTCGCAAATCCGGCGGCAACTCAATGTGGGGCGCCCCGGCCCCCGGTTGGTTGGTCTCTTGGGCCATTTATTGTGCAGGATGCAAAACAGCTATACGAATTCCGGGAAGATTCTTCTAAAAATGAAAGACGCACGGGGCGATTGGACCGTTCCGCAACCGCGTGACTTCAAATTCGTAAGGATGATCCGCATGGAGCGCGCCAAGACTGACCCGGACAATAGAGAGGTTTCTCAGAGATGGCTAGCTCGAATTACCGATGACGATACGCCCCCGCTCGTCCAACCGCCGCCGACTTTCCAGTTGAGAACCCGGCTTCTCCCCCGATACCTTCCCCGACCCTTTGCACCATGAATATCCTCCGTCATCCATGGATTCGTCTCGCTTGCCTCGTTTCCGGCCTGGTCTCCTCGGCCCAAGCTCAAGCACCGCTCACGGCCGTCCCGATCGCCGGTGCCCCGCCCAGCCTGCCCACCGGCTTGACCACGGACGAGTTGAGCCGAATCACCATTTTTGAAACCAGCTCGCCTTCGGTCGTTCACATCCAAAGCACCGCGACCGTCCGCCGCGACATGTTTTCCATGAACGTCACCCGCATCCCGGCAGGCTCCGGCACTGGGTTCGTGTGGGACAATCAGGGCCACGTCGTGACCAACTTCCATGTGGTCCAACAAGGGGTGGAGGACGCTCGTTTCTCTCTGGAGGTGATCCTTAGCGACCAGTCCAGTTGGCCCGCCGAAGTCATTGGCTACGAGGCCGACAAAGACGTCGCCGTGCTCCGGATCAAGGCGCCCGCAGAAAAACTTCGCCCCCTCAAGCTCGGCACTTCCACCGATCTCCGGGTCGGCCAAACCGTTCTCGCCATCGGCAATCCGTTCGGGCTCGACCAAACCCTCACCACCGGGGTCATCAGCGGGCTCGGGCGCGAGATCGAAAGCGTCTCCGGCCGCACCATCCAAGGCGTGATCCAGACCGACGCCGCGATCAATCCGGGGAACTCGGGCGGCCCGCTCCTCGACAGCTCCGGGCGTCTCATCGGCGTCAACACCGCGATCTACAGTCCGTCCGGAACGTATGCCGGGGTCGGGTTCGCCGTCCCCGCCGACGAAGTGAACCGCGTCGTCCCCCAACTCATCGAGTTCGGCCGCGTCATCCGTCCGGTCCTCGGCATCACCCTGGCCGACGACGCCATCCTCCGCAAACTGGGCGGCGAAGGCGCCCTCGTCATCAATGTGCAACCGGGCAGCGGAGCCGACAAAGCGGGCCTGCAACCCACCACACGCGACAACCGCGGCCGGGTCAGTCTCGGTGACGTCATCATAAAGGTCGATGGCAAAGCCATCTCCGACACCAACGACCTCTTCACCGCCCTCGACAAACGGGGCATCGGCGACTCCGTCAAAGTGACCGTGATCCGCCGAGGGAAGGAAGTGACCGTGCCGGTGGTTTTGTCGGCTTCGAAGTGAGTTGATGGGGCCTATGAGTCTCATGGGACGCATGGGTCCCATTAAACCTGAAATCCCAGCCCCGCAGCCTGCGCAGACAAACTTCAATCTGAAATCCCCGCCTTACCGCCCGCGGGTCGCAATTTTCACCTGAAATCCGCGCCTCACGAACCGGGGACGACCGATTCAAACTTTGTTCGCCCCGTCCGCGCCGGTGGTCTTTGCCGTTTTCGTCGTCTTCGCAGTCTTCTTCTCGCGGGTTTGCCGGGCGCGGACGGGAGTCATTACTTCGGTGGAGATCGCGTCCAGTTTGGCGATCAAGGCCGCCACCTCGGGCGACGGTCCGAGCTTGTCGACCTCATCGATGACGCTCAAGAGCACGTTCACCCGGCGGCGCAGGGCGGGCAGAGGCACGCCGATAAGTGAGAAATTTTTTCCGTTCGCCTCCTCGGATTTCTCACCCCAAATTCGCTCAAATTCCCCCTGAGCCTTAACCAGCTTTTCGTAGGAATGTCCACCGCTACAACCTCACCCGCCGCAACCGCAGCGCATTGGTAATCACCGACACCGAACTGAAGCTCATCGCCGCCGCCGCGATCATCGGGGACAGCAGGATTGCGAAGAAGGGCCACAAGACTCCCGCCGCGACCGGGACACCCACGGCGTTGTAGACGAAGGCGAAGAAGAGGTTCTGCCGGATGTTGCGCATGGTGGCCCGGCTTAATCGGATGGCTCGCACAATCCCTCGTAAGTCTCCTTTGACCAAGGTGATCCCGGCGCTTTCGATGGCGACATCCGTTCCTGTTCCCATGGCGATGCCCACGTTGGCCCGGGCCAAAGCCGGTGCGTCGTTGATGCCGTCTCCGGCCATCGCGACAATTCGTCCTTCCGCCTGGAGCCGTTCGATGTGCCCCGCCTTTTGATCAGGAAGGACGCCGGCGTGGACTTCGTCGATCCCCAACTTTGCGGCGACGTCTCGGGCGGTGGATTCGTGATCGCCCGTGATCATTACGACGCGGATTCCGGCTGCATGGAGGTCGCGGATCGCTTCGACGGAGGTCTCTTTGATGGGATCGGCCACGAGCAAGGTGCCCGCGAGATGGCCGTCGATGGTCACGTCCATCCCGGCGTGCGCCGCTTTTCCGACTTCCACAAGCCGCCCCTCCACTTCGCCACGAACGCCCTTTCCGGCAAGGGCTTCAAACTTCGTCGGCTTAGTCAGCCCGAGCCCACGATCCCGCGCACCCCGGACAATGGCCGCGCCAAGGGGATGCTCACTCCCCTGCTCAAGACTGGCGGCGAGACGCAGCAGATCCGCCTCCGAGAATCCTGATTCCGGCCGGACCGCGACGAGCTTGGGTTTGCCCTCGGTCAAGGTGCCGGTTTTGTCGACGACCAGCGTATCGACCTTTTCCAGAACCTCGAGCGCCTCCGCATGTCGGATGAGAACCCCAACCAGCGCGCCCCGGCCGGTCGCGACCATGATGGAGACCGGTGTCGCCAAACCCAAGGCACAGGGACAGGCGATGATGAGGACGGCCACGGCGTTGACGATCGCGTGGGCCAGACGTGGTTCCGGGCCCCAAACCGACCAGGCGATGAAGGCAAGCGCGGCCACCGCAACAACAGCCGGTACAAAGTATCCCGCGACAACATCCGCGAGCTTCTGGATCGGTGCCCGGGAACGTTGCGCTTCCGCCACCATCCCCACGATCCGGGCGAGCAGGGTATCGGCCCCTACCTTTTCGGCCTGCATCAGAAAACTGCCGGTGCCGTTGACGGTCGCACCGATCACCTTGTCCCCCGTGGACTTGGCGACGGGCATCGGCTCCCCAGTGACCATTGATTCATCGACGTGGCTCTCGCCTTCCAGGACGATGCCATCGACCGGGGCTTTCTCGCCGGGCCGGACGCGGAGGGTATCGCCCGGTTGCACTTGATCCAGGGGCACATCTTCTTCGTTCCCGTCCGGACGGACGATGCGGGCGATGCTGGGGGTCAGGCCGAGCAGCAGGCGAATCGAGGCGCTCGTCGCGGAACGCGCCCGGAGTTCCAAGACTTGGCCGAGCAGGACCAGCGTCACGATCACGGCGGCTGACTCAAAATAGACGGGAACTCCATGCTCCGTCCGGGGAAACAGATGGGGAGCCAAGAGCGCCACGACGCTGTAGGTCCAGGCCACGAAGACGCCGATGGAGATCAACGTGAACATGTTGAGATGACGCGTTTTCAGGGATTGCCAACCGCGCTCAAAAAACGGCCACCCACCCCACCAGACGACCGGCGTGGAGAGGAAAAAGCCGAGCCAGGGAACCCAAGACGCATGCTCGAGCGTCATGGAAAGAACCATCACCGGCAGGGCCAGTGCCGCGCAGGTCCAGAACCGGCGGGTCATGTCGTCCAACTCGCTGGTGTCTTCGTCCAGGCTCACGCCCATCGGCTCCAAGGCCATGCCGCACTTGGGGCAGCTTCCCGGGCCGTCCTGGACGATCTCCGAGTGCATCGGGCAGGTGTAGGGACCGGTGGCAGGCGGGAGACTGGTGGCAGGAGGCTGGAGATACTGAGCTGGATTCGCCCGAAACTTCTTCAGGCAGCCGGGACAACAGCAGTAGTAATCGATCCCGGCGTGCCGATAATGCGGTGCATCGGATCCGACCGTCATTTTGCAGACCGGATCGATCTGCTGATTCATTTCGCGTTCCACAGACGTTCCAACAACATGTGCATCGTTGGGTCCATGCGCAACAACTCCGCGCGGTCGAATGGTTGGAAGTCGTTGCGCCCGAAGTAGGCCTCGGTGGTTTCGGCGAAATATTCGCGGGCGTTGCTCAACGCGTAGGCCCGGTCGCGAGACATCTTCAGTCCGGACCAACGATCGACTTCGTTGTAGGCACCGCCCGCCTTGGCCTGATCGTACGCCGCGAGGATCTCCGGGTGCTCAAAGCCGAGGACCCGGTCGTGGTAGCCATGGGCCAATTCATGGAGAGCGAAGAACGGCATCCGGCGGCATTCCTTTTCAAAAATGGCGATATTGGTGAACTCGATCCCCTTGGCCATGACCGGATCGCGCCCGTTCTCCTTCAGCCAATCGGCCCCGGGATGGTACTCGGCCCGGGGAGCCCGTCCATCCGGATAGACCGGACTGAACCAGAGAGGAACCTGGTGCAGGTGGCCCAATGCGGGAGCCGGGATGATTTTGTTGATCTCGGCGAGTTGGCGTCGCAGAAGGTCGACGGCTTGGGCGGTCGCTTCCGGCTGCTCTGCGGTCAACCGAGGATTGACGCGCAAAGTCCAGCCCTCGATGGACATCGGCTCCGCCCCCGAAGCTACGCCCAACAGGAGGAAGATCGCGGCAAGTCTCATGCGGTCGCTTCGGGTCCAGCCGGCTTGGCCTTGTGGCCCAACCCCAGGCTGAAGATAATCGCTGCGGTGACGAGCATCGATCCGCAGAGGAAATAGATGCTGCCGAAGTAGGATCCGGTCGATTGCTTGACGAAGCCCATCACCGTGGGTCCGACGAATCCGCCGATGTTCCCCACGGAATTGATCAATCCGATGCTGCCTGCGGCGGCGGCCTCCGCCAAGAAGAGATTCGGCAACGACCAGAAGGCGGGCATGTAGCCCTTGAATCCGCCGAAAGCGACCATGAAACAGGTCAAGGTGAGCCAAAGATTTCCATGGGTTGCCGGCATGAGACCCAGCGCAGTCGCGCCAATCAGCAACGGAACGACGGCGTGATAGCGCCTTTCCTTGTGGTGGTCCGAGCTCCAGCCGACTCCGATTTGAGCGGCCAGGGCCACCGTCGGGGGAATCATGATGAACCAGGTCACCTCATTGAGATTGAGGTTGTACCATCCGCTCATGATGGAGGGCATAAAGAACTCAACTCCATAACTCGCGGTAACGGCCCCGAAGTAGGCCAGCGCCAAAAGAAGCACCTTGGGATGACGAAGCGCTTCTCCGACCGTCATCTTCTTGCCGCTGGCGTGACTTGCCTTCTCCCGGGCAAGCTCGCCTTCCAGGGCATCGCGCTCTTCCGGAGTCAGCCATGTTGCCTGACGGGGACGATCCGTAAGCAACCAGAGGATGCCCACTCCGAGGATAATGGCCGGAAGCGACCAGCCGATAAACACCCACTGCCAGCCTTCCAATCCCAAGATCTCCGGATGATGAACGCTGACACCGTTGATCGTCTGGTCGCTCCCGATCTTGAGCAAGGCGTTCGAAATCTTCGGATTAAGAATCTGGGCGAACGGGGTGGCGATCAAAAAGCAGGAAAGCGCCTTGGCCCGGTCCTTCACGGGGAACCAATGGGTCAGGTAGACGATCACGCCCGGGAAGAAACCCGCCTCGGCCAACCCCAAAAGAAAGCGAACGGAGTAGAACTGCCACGGGGTTTTCACTGCGGCGGTCAGTGCAGCCATCAGCCCCCAAGTCACCATGATCCGGCAGATCCATTTGCGGGCGCTCCACCGTTCCACCATGAGCGTGCCGGGGATTTCCAGGAGGAAGTAGCCGATGAAAAACATCCCTGAGCCCAAGCCGAAAACCGCCTCCGTGAACCACGGCAAATCGATCGGCATCGTCAATTTCGCGATCGAGACGTTTTGCCGGTCCACGTAAGCAATTACGTAGGCGATGAACAGGACCGGAAGGAGCCTGCGAAACGCCTTCCGCCGGGCGCTATCGAGCGGGTTGCCGCGAGTGGGGGAATCCATGGGCGGTCCTTGTAGCAGTCTCCCTGGCCGATGACGAACAATTTTCGCTGCGGGATGGGGTGGTCTTGAGCCGCCGGAACTCTCCTTCAAAATAATTTCGGAAATCTCGCCGCCTCATACGTCAAAGGATTTGGGGGGAATGGGTGCGATCGCGCCACGCAAGGACTTCATCCACCCGGGGCCTGTCGCGCCCCAACCTCCTGGGAATCCACCCCTATTGCGCCGTGAAGCGAGTTCCTCCCATTTTCCTTGCCGCAGATTGGCTGGGCCTAAAGGGCACGAGCTTGGCTTCGTTCGAGCGAGAGGAGTGGGCCCAGATTTCGCGGGAGGATCGCGAAGTCATTCTCCGGGAAGCAGCCGTCAAACTAGGTCGAACCGCCATGCCTTTGAAGGAAGACAAAATCAATTACACCCTGTGCAAATACTCTAGCCGGGGCCAGGCACGGGTGCCGGTGGTCCTCCAGGGGAGCCAGGGTTCCGGGAAAACAACCGGAGCACGCGCCTTCGCGCGCCAACAAGGATTCAGCGAATCCGAAATCATCGAGATCGCTGGTCACCGCGGGGTGGAAGCGTGCGATCTCTTGGGCCATCTCCTCCTCTCTGGGGGCCAAACCCTCTGGAAAGACGGAGCCATCACTCAAGCTTTCCGCGCGGTCGGCTGTTGCGACCCGACCGATCTGCCCGGGCTAGTCAACCGCGCTCACCGCAACAACACCGCCGCGTTTCTCCTGATCGACGAGATTTACCGCATCCCGGTGCGGGAACGCGAGATCTTCCTGAACGCCCTGCAACCGGACGTGATTCACGGCATCCGCTGTTACAAGCTCCGGACCGGCCGCGCGGTCCCTTGGAAGGACGACGCCTTCCGCGAGGAGATGATCTACTCCCCGTGCCACCTTCTTTCGATCGTAGCTACGAGCAACGTCGGCATGGAGTTCGATGTCGAGGAAGGCTGCGCCGCTTCCAAGGAGCGCTTCATCGTTGCCTACGTGGAGACGGACGAGGAACTCTTCAAAAAGGTGGTCAAATCCGCCCTCAAGGATCGCGGGTTCGAATCCAAACTGAGCAGCAAATTCGTCAAACTTTACCGGACGCTGGGCAACGCCAAAAGCGACCACACCCTTAACGGGGCGTTGACCTTGCGCACGGTGGTCCGCGCCATCGAAAACGCGCTCTATCCAGACGATCTCGGCCACACCCTCTTCGAGATCGGGCAGATCTGGGTGGAGGCCACCGAAACCGGTGCCCCGCTCGGCGAACAGCTTGAAGTCCTTGAAACGGCCATCAAAGCGGCCGGCTTCCCCTTCGAAAAATGCTAACCTCACGCGACAAATGTCTGGTCCTGCGGCGCCACACCGTGTTGCGGTCCGACCGGTTGATCGACGCCCAGCCCTACAACTTGCAGTGGGTGGAGCGGGGAACCCAACCTTCCACTGGCGGCTGGCGCTTCAACCGGGAAGATGCCCGCAACGAGATCCTCCTCAACGAATGTCTCGACGAATTGGCGGAGTTGCACGCCCGCCCCGCCGGGCTCGCGGTGGAGACCTACCTCCACGAAGTCGCCCACTCGATGTGGTCAGAGTCGGACTTCCGGAAGCTCGGCAAGGCGCTTCAGGAAAAGAGCATCCCCTTTTTGATTCACAATCTCTTCGAGGATGCCCGGATCGAAGCCCGCTGGCGTCGGCAGTACGGTCACCGATTCGGTTGGCTCCGCTGGAATCGGCCGCCCTGGGAGACTGAGTTCCTCGCCACCCTGCAGCCGGAGGCCGTGTTTCTCGGCCTGATCACGATCGAGAACCAGCGCGAGACACTCCAGCGCCTGATGAAACTCTCGGAGGGCTTCGGACCGGAGAACCACGCCCGGACCCTGCGCATCCTTCATTTCTTTAAACTCGCCACCCGCAAGGACAGTCCCTATGTCGGATCGACCATGGACATCGTGCCGCTCTGCCGGTTGTGGTTGGACGAATTCCCCCGGCCCATGGAAAACGGCTGGCGCCCTCAATCCGGCAGCATCCATGGTGACGACTACCGCGCCACGGTAGAACTGCAGGACCACAGCGGCGGACATCCGCCCCTCTGGCAGGAGCCAAAGCAGCTCCCCGAAACCGTCCGCCATTGGGACGAAAAGGCCAAAGCGGCCCTCTGGCGCCCGGATTGCAACCGGGACGAGTTCAATCCGAAAATTGGCTGCCGATTCGAAACGATGGTCGCCAAGGCCCTCCCCGGCGGCGTGGCCAAATTGAAAACCCTGACCGCTTCCAAGCGCCTCTCCATCCGCGACCATGTCCGTGGGTCAGAGCGGATTTACCGCGTGAAAAAGGCGATCCCCGAGGGCATCCCCCGCGTCGCCCTGGTCGTCGATTGCTCCGGGTCGATGTGGCATGAGCCGCACCTGGCGGGGCTCACCCTCCTGCAAATCATCAACCATCTCCACCGCTCCCGGAAAATCCGCGGCTACGTTTACCTTACTTACGGCACCGGCTCGACCCGGCTTACCCTCCCCTTCGAGGACGAACTGCTCTACTCGCTGGATTGCGACGGCCCCTGCGAAGGGATCGAGGCCTGCTTCGAGGCGAATCGGGCGGAATTGCGGCAGGCGGATCTTATCACCGTTTACACGGACGGAAACATCCTGGATACCCCGTTCGATCGAAAAAAATGGCACAGCCAGGGGATCGAAACCTACGGCCTCTACGTCGGCCAAGCCGCCAAGGTCGATGTCCTCAAAGAATGGTTCGACTACGCCCTGGTGCGGCCCAGCATCGAACAACTCATTATCGCCTGGACCCGGCTTCTCCAGCGCCATCGCGGGGCCTCCACCGCGTGATCGGCATCCAAGCCCGATTCAGCTTGATTCTTTCCCCGCAATCCGCAAGCTTTCACCCCTAGCGGAACGGCGATTGGTCCGGCTACCGCTACCCTTGAAGACCCGCAAAATCCCATGACCTTCATCCAACGCGTCCCGCTTTTCCTGCTCGTTTTCATCGTGTTCAACGTCATGATGTTGGTCGCGCCGGACATGGTGGTTCCCCACATCATCTCCGAGCCGACTCCGGCCGCCGCTGAACCGGCCGCCCCTGCGCCAGAAACACCGGCTCCTGTCGCGGAAACGCCCCCAGCGGCACCCGTGACTGATCCAGCTGTCGCCCCAACGCCAGATCTGGCAACCACTGGGGAAACGCCCGCCTCCGCCCCAGCGGCGGAAACGATGACCTCGGAGGTCAGCGACCGCGTCAGCATCAGCATCAAGCCCTTGTTCCAGGTCACACTCCCGAGCGGCCAGCTTTGGCATCCCAGCATGAACGACGTGCTTCTCCTCTTCGCGGTGATCATCCTCTACGTTGAGTTGGTCAAATCCGCTCGCGCTCCCGCCGGCTCGATCGTGGAGCACATGATGTCTATGTTCGTCTTCTGCGCCTTCGTCGTGGAGTTCCTGGTGAACAAGAACGCGGGCACCTCCGCCTTCCTTGTGGTCACAATGCTGGCCCTCATTGATGTCGTCGCGGGCTTCATGCTCGCCGCCGCCCGATCCAGCCTCAGCGGGAAGGCCTGACCATGAAAATCTGGGTCCTTGCTGCCGCTGCGGCAGTCGTCCTTGGCGTCCTCCCGGCGGAAACGCCGGCTCCTTACGCGTTCGACACCACTAAGGTCGCCGGTTGGAAAGGCGATCCCACCGATTGGATCACCGTCAGTGCGGTCACCGGGAGCGCCACCGAAAAAACCTGGATCAACGTCGCACCCGGCACCGGCCTGCTCATCAACGGAGCCGCCGGCAAAGCTCGCGACCTGACCAGTGAATTCGAGCATGGCGACGTCGAAGCCGAGATCGAGTTCTGCTTCCCCAAAGGATCCAACTCCGGCATCTATTTCCAGAACCGCTACGAGATCCAGATCCTCGATAGTTTCGGCAAAGCAGAGGTGAGTGTTCACGACATGGGCGCCGTCTATGAGCGCTGGGACGAAAAGCGCGATCCCAAGGGTTTTGAAGGCACCAAACCCCTGACGAACGCCGCCAAAGCCCCGGGCGAATGGCAGACCCTCCACGTCATCTTCCGCGCCCCGCGCTTTGCCGCCGACGGCACCAAGACCGCCAACGCCAAGTTCGATCTGGTCGAACTCAACGGCGTCGTCATCCATCGCAACGTCGAAGTCACCGGTCCGACCCGAGGCGGCCTGCCCACGGAAGCCGCCAAGGGTCCGATCCGCCTCCAAGGCGATCACGGTCCGATCGCGTTCCGCAAGCTGGTCTTCAAGCCGTTGTAAGCCAATCGCTTCCTCTGGTGTGACACCGGCACTCCTGCCGGTAGCTCTCGGGCACAGCTCAGATCTGCTCGACGATGAGTTGCGGATACACCGTCGCCTGAATCATCGAAAAGTGCTGGCATGATCCCTTACTGGATGTCACATCCCATTTCGTGGCCGCTTCGACTGCCTCATTCGACAGGGCGTAGTCGGTCTCACCCGCGAGCACGCTCTTCAGAAAAGCTTCCCGTTCTTTTTGCCGAAGATACTCATGAACGGCTTGGGCCACCGCCGGCGACTTCTTATCAATTCCGGTGAGCCTGCTGACCTCGTCGAGGTCCTTTGGATCCAGGTCGACCGTGATTCTCATCAAATCACTCTATCATTTGATGCTTTTGCATCAAGCTTTTGATGCTTCCTGCATTCCAGCGAGTCAACCCCACATCACCCACGCTCCCACCAGCAACCCGGCCGCGATCCGGTACCATCCGAAGACTTGCAGCCCGTGTTGGTTGAGGTAACCGACCAGCCATTTCACCGCGAAGACTGCCGAAGCAAAGGCCGCCACGGCTCCGGCCACCAGAGCGGGCATCCCGTAGGTCTCCAGCATCAGCGGACCGAACTCCAAACCGTCCTTAGCCGTGGCCGCACCAAGGGTGATCACGCCGAGCAGGAAGGAAAACTCCACCGCACGACGCATCCCCATCCCGACCACGATGCCCCCGACGATCGCCATCAACGAACGGCTCGTTCCAGGCCACATCGCCACGCATTGAAAACAGCCGATGAGGAGCGCTTGGCGCAGGTCCGGAATGGGCAACGATTTTGGGTCTTCCAACGACGGCTTCGGCTTGCGCGCGACCACGAGAATGATGATTCCGCCGACGATCCACGCAAAAATCACCGGCCACATCCCGAAGAGCGCCGCCTTGATCGGCTTGTTGAGGAGAACCCCGAGCACGAGCGCGGGGAGGAAGGCCGTAACCAAGGCGATCGCCAGTCGCAAGCCATCCGGATCACGTCCCAATAGTCCCATCGTCATGCGTCGGACACTCGGGAAATAGAGCCCGAGCACCGCAAGGATCGCCCCGGCCTGGATGCAGATGGCGAAAGCGTCCGCCGCATCTTTTTGCTCCGGTGTGTCCACCGCGATTCCCATGAGCCGCTGGGTCACAATGAGGTGACCGGTCGATGAAATCGGAAGATACTCCGTGATGCCTTCCACCACGCCGAGGATCACCGCCTGCCAAAGACTCATCCCCGGAAGCGGAGTTTCGACCTTCAGATCCGGGGGGGCCGGGGACATGGTTTGAGCCGCGAGCGTTCCGGCCAAGGCGAACCCGGCGAGAATGGCGGCGAGAGGGCGGGCACTTCTCATAAGGAAGCCTCGCCTACCGTTGCGACCACGCCGGCGCAAGGAGTTTTCGTCACTACAAAAAGCGAGCCACAGCGTAAATGACCCCTTCGTCGGGGATCGCTCGTGCCGACCATTCCAAGCGGACGTAGTAGCCGTCGACGTGCCGGTAGCGGTTCGTGAACCCTACCACCTGGTGGCCGCTCCCCAGATTGGCAACCGCTTCTGCGGTAGCCACAACATCGTCCGGGTGGACAAAATCGATAAAGGGACGGGAGCGCAACTCCTCTTCCGTAAACCCAAGATTCCTGGGAAAATTGGAGTTGATCTGCCGGAAGTAGCCGTCGAGCCCGGCGATACAGAACATCTCCAAAGACAACTCAAAGAAGCGCATCTGATCGCGTTCGATGCGGCGCAGACCGGATTCGAGATAATCCTTGAGGACCCGTTCGACCTCCACTGCGGTTCGCGGACGGCTCGCGGGGTCGGCGGACAAACAATGCTTGGCCAGGCGGACCAGTTCGTGGTCTGCGCCGCAGTTTTCCAGTCGAGCAAAGGCGTCCCCGAGCCTGGCCTCACCCGCTTGTTCCATGACCTCCTCCTGGCTCTCGCCCCGGTAAGGCGGATGACCGGTGAGGATCTCACAAAGGATCCCCCCCAAGCTGAAAACATCGGCCCGCTCGTCGATCCGGTCGAACTCGCCGACCGCCTGTTCCGGAGGTAGGTAAGCAGGGGTCCCACAGATGAGCTCTTCGTCCGCGCTCTCCTCCGCGTTGAGGCGGAGCGCGATCCCCCAATCGATCACCTTGACCGTGCCAAAACCGCCGATCATGACGTTTTCCGGTTTGAGATCGCGGTGGATAATCCCGCGCGAATGGGCGTGACCGGCGGTCTGACAGACCTGCTCGAAGCATCGGAGCAACTTCGGGAGATCACTCAGCCCCTCCCGACGATCCAAAATCTGCGCCAAGGTTTCGCCCTCGATCAAGCCCATCGCGAAAAAGGGCCGCCGGTCGACGCAGCGGCCGATCTCGAAGACCGGAACCACCCCGGGGTGCTCCAGGCTGGCGGTGAGCCTCGCCTCGTCGGTGAAGCGCTGCCCCAGAGTGCGATTTCCCTCATGGGCCGCCAGGAGCACCTTGAGCGCCACTGCCCGGTTCAGACGCCCATCCCAAGCCCGGTAGATCATGCCCATGCCCCCTTGCGCCAGGGCCGCCTCGATCCGAAAACGCCCCCGGACGTCAATCGCCTCGCCAGAGGCATGCGGTACCGCCGCCGCCGCCGTGGGAAGCTGATTCGGGGCCAGCGCCACCGTCTTTTCCCCGGGGCGGGGCGGCGGACTCACCACGCTCGATTCAGGAAAACCACTTTGGGTTCCCCCTTCCTCAACGTTGCTGGTGACCAGCGCCATAGCTCAGGTGATTGACAAACGCACCAAGCCTTGTGCCCGGCATTAGGGCGAAAGCCTACCGAAAATCCCAGGCAGGGGTCAAGCCAGTAGGAAAAAATTATGGAATCTCCGCGTCACAGTCCCTGGCGAATCGCCCGAGAAGCGGTTCGAGCGAACGAACCGTATCCTCCGGCCAGAGGGAGCGATCGGTCAGAATCGCATGATCCAGGGCGCGATGCTCCGGCCAAACCGGCTCCTTGGGAATCTCCGGAATCATCGCGGCGATGACCCGCTTGGCGGTTTCGGCATTGGCGTGAAGGTGCCCCACCACCAGATCGGCGGTGACCGGTTCCTCGTCCTGCTTCCAGCAATCGTAATCCGTCACCATCGCCACGGTCGCCAGGGCAATCTCCGCCTCGCGAGCCAACTTGGCTTCGGGAATGTTGGTCATCCCAACCACGTCGCAGCCGAGCTTGCGATTGATCTCGGACTCGGCGCGAGTGGAAAAAGCGGGCCCATCCATGTTGACGTAAGTCCCGCCATTGTGAACGGGCACACCGAGGTTTCCGATGACGCGATGGAGGATCGCACGAAGATTGGGGCTGATGGGATCGGCAAACCCTACGTGGGCCACGATCCCTTTTCCGAAAAAGGTATGGTGCTCCCGGCGGCTGGTCCGATCGAAAAACTGATCGGGTAGTACCAAATCCCGGGGACGGAAATCCTCCCGCAGGCTACCGACGGCGGTGAAGGCGATGATCCAGCGGACATTGCGGGAGCGCAGCGCCCAGAGGTTGGCCCGGTGGTTGAGTTCGGTCGGGAGCAGGCGATGCCCCCGTCCATGCCGTGGCAGGAAACAGACCCGCCGACCATGGAACTCCCCCTCCATGATCGCATCCGAGGGCGGGCCGAACGGCGTCTCCACCCGGATCTCTTGGGCGTGCTCAAACCCCTCCATGCGGTAAAGCCCGCTTCCCCCGATGATTCCCACGGCTGGTTCGTTCATGGCCAGCACCGGAACCGCCTAGCTCACCCGGCGGCAAGGGAATTTGTGCAATCTGTTCTTGGCAGTGACTCCCGGTTTCAGCAGTTTGCGCACGCATGAAGGGATGGTTCATCCTCCTCCTCATCCTCGCGGGGATCGGCTACGTTTACTTCAAGCGCTACGACATTGTCGAAACGCTGAGCCTGCGTCCATCCCCACCGGCGAAGTCGGACGTCGCCGACTCCGCCGCCCAGCGGGTCACCCCATTGCTCCGCGCGGAACTTGCATCGTTGAACTTGAAAATCGGGGACCCGGTCTTCCTTCGGATCTTCAAAGAAAGCCGGGAACTGGAACTCTGGCTTCACCCCACCACCGGAGATTCCTGGGTCTTCTACAAGACCTACCCCTTATGCGGCCCCGTCGCCGAACCAGGTCCCAAAATGGGTTCGGAGGCAGGCGCGCCTGAAGGCTTCTATTACGCGACCTCCCGCCAATTGATCAGCAAGGAGGGCAAGCTGGCGATCGATCTCGGCTATCCCAACACCTGTGACCGCCAAAACAAGCGCACCGGCAAACCAGCCAGGATCGAAGGCGGCTGCGCCCCGAAAGGTTCCTATGCGGCCGGTGACCCCGCGATGGAAGAGATCCTCACCCTGGTCCGTGCGGCCTTGGGGAAGGGACAACCGTTTTTCCGCATCCACTGCTTCCCGTTCCGCATGACCGACGCCCGGATGAACAAGGAACTGGCCGCCAAAGCCAAATGGCTCGATTTCTGGGCGAACCTCAAGGAAGGCTACGATTACTTCGAAGTCCTCCACCGCCCGCCGAACGCTACGGTGAAAAACGGGCGATACCAGTTCGATTAGACAGGACTTCTCTTCGTCCTTGCCTGACAAAGCCATTTCATCTAGCAGTTTACTTCGGTCTGAGAGAAGCTCATGGTGAAATGCCGGCCAGGAAGGGAACGAGCTCTGCTTATAGTGCGAAACCCCAGACAGGAACTTGAAATCAATGATCGCGGTTGCTGAAAATCAGAGGGATACACGGACCTCATCACCTAGCAGACAACTTGATGCCTTGACGGGACTGCGCTTCGTCGCGGCATTCGGAGTGGTTCTCCACCACTGCCACCACAAGCTGGGGATCAACGTCGTCCAATGGCCGATGGGAAATTTTGCGGTCTCGTTCTTTTTCGTCCTGTCAGGATTCATTCTGGCGTACGTTTACCAAGGTCGAATGGAAACGATGGCCGATAAGCGACGGTTCTGGGTCACTCGATTTGCGCGGATTTGGCCGTTGCATCTTTTATGCGCTCTCCTGGCCCTGACTCTGATCCGCGCACCAGGAATCTACACGGCTACGCAGATAGCGGCAAACTTAGCGCTCTTGCAAACGTGGGTGCCTACTTACGAATGGGGCTTCTCGCTGAACGCGGTGAGTTGGAGTATTTCAAACGAAATGTTCTTTTATGCCCTGTTCCCGCTTTTGTTCTGGAGGGACGGTCGATTCTTTGGACGCACGTATGTCTTGTTGGCCGTAGTGACAGCAGGGTTGCTGGTGTTGACCCAAATTTGCTTTTTCGGGGGTTGGCGGGCACCGTGGTTCAACTACACCACGTTTGTCCATCTGAATCCCGTTATGCGGCTTTTTGAATTCGCAACCGGGATGGGGGTCGGACTTCTCTTCGCTCGTCGTCCGGTTCCGAAAGACATTGCAATGACGTTTCGTTGGCAGGATCTCGGATGGGAACTGGTAGCCATCGGACTTTTGCTGGGGGCGGGGCAGTTCATTCGCAACGGCATCGGAGTTCAGTGGTTGACCGCCGTTGGGCAGTTGACCGAGGTTTCCTCGACTTGGCTTCATATGTCGGCTCCCGTATTTGTCTTTGCCTTTCTGGTGTGGACATTCGCGACCTCGCGCGGCCCTTTCGCATGGCTGCTATCCAGAAGACCGACCGTTTACCTGGGGGAAATCAGTTTCTCGCTCTACATGGTGCATCAGATCATCATCAACCTGTTGGATGGACGATATTCAGGGCCTTCGGCTCCGTCTCCCGGGGTGGCCTTATGTGTCGTCATCGGCTTGTCTCTGGCAGCCTCCATGATGCTTTATCGCTTTGTGGAGTTGCCCGGGAAAGCATGGATCCTCCGCTGCTATGACGGAAACTGGATCCTGGGTTCACGGGAGCTGCTTAGGACCACTTGGTTGAATTTCCGAATGCCGACTACGACAACCACCTGCTTAGTAAGTATCATTTTACTGATGTGGATGAATCAAAGCAGCCGACAGGGAGATGCGCGAATGCTTGCCCGGGTTGCGGAGGTGTTGTCCGATTCAACCTTTGTGAAGGAGCCGATTCATTTCGGCGACAATGCGATTCTCTACGGGCTTCAGACCGAGGCGGTCAGCGAAGGCCTTAGGGTGACCACAGTTTGGCGTGGAGGCATGCAGACGGAGCGCTTACGCTTTCTGCACATTTGTGACGGCAACGATGCGATCCTGCGGCATGCCCGCCAGTTGACCAGCAGCCGCAAGATTCGACCCAACAGATCCGTATGGGTCGATGAAATCGTGATTCCCTACCGCGATCTTTTAGGGGCATCCAAGCTGGGCATCGGCTTTCACTCAAAAACTGACGGGTTGGCCAAGGTCAGCGCCGGCCCCCGAAGCCTGTCCGATTGTCGCTTGGACATCGCTCTTCCCCACGCCGTCGAACAGATGGTAGCCAAAATTCCGACCAACGACACCGTCAAATAGCCCTCTGCGAGAGGCAACGATGGGTAGAACCCGCTTCGAAGCCATCTAAGCTTCGATCGCGAGATCAATCGGACTCGTGGCTGCCCCTCTGGGTCACCTCCGTTGTTTCACCGGCGAAACGCACCCGGCAGTTCCTCGCCGTCGTCTACGACTTCCACTTCGATCGCGCGCACGCCAGAAGCTCCATCGCGTTCGATGAGCACGATCCCTTCCGCGCGCCGCTCCAGTGAACCGTCGTCTTTAGGTCGCAGAAACCTCTGCACGCCGTACGCGATCAATCCACCGATCGTCACCACCGCTCCCGCGATGAGGCCCACGATGGCAAGGGCCGAGGCGAACAAGACGGCCCCCAGGACCACGCCGCCGACGACAATTCCTCCGATGACGAGCTTCACCGGGCCGATGCGTTCCATGCGGAATTGGTAGTTCACAGGCACATCAATGACACGTTTTCAGGGGGCGGGCTATTACAGAAAACCAGTTCGTTTCGAAACCCATGCGCCGTCATTGCGCCACCTGCCGAATTGTGCCAAAATGGCGCTTCGATGTCCACATTCGACGACCTCGACTCCCATTTCCCTGCGGCGACGGTCTTGATCGTCGATGACGAGAAGAACACTCGCGACGGGCTACGACGTAGTTTCGAGGACGAGTTCGACATCTACGTGGCGGCGGACATCAACGGCGCCCTGGGGATCCTCAAGAACGAGAAAGTCGACCTCATGGTGACCGACCTTCGGCTCGGCGCGGAGAACGGGATGGATCTGATCGAGCGGGCCCTTCAGCTCCCCCACCCGCCCATCTGCATCATGATGACCGCATTTGGATCGGTCGATACTGCGGTGGAGGCGATGAAGCGGGGGGCTTACGACTACGTCAGCAAACCACTCAACATTGATGAGTTGGAACTGCTCATCAAACGTGCTCTGCGCGGCCGACATCTGGAGGTCGAAAACCAGGCGCTTAAGAGCCAGGTGGAAAAGCGCTTCTCGGTGAGCAACATCATCGGACGCGCCCCGGTCATGGAGCCCGTCTTCGACATGATCCGACAGGTGGCCCCGACCCGCGCTACAGTTTTGATCGAAGGGGAGAGCGGCACCGGCAAGGAACTGGTGGCCAAGGCGATCCACCAGCTGAGCGGACGGCCCAAGGCGAAGCTGGTCACCGTCCATTGCGCCGGCCTCAACCGCAATGTCATGGAGAGCGAACTCTTCGGACACGAAAAGGGTGCCTTCACCGACGCCCGGACCGCGCGGATCGGCTACTTCGAGGCAGCCAATGGTGGCACGCTTTTCCTCGATGAAATCGGAGAAATCGATGCGCCCACCCAGGTCAAGCTACTCCGCGTGCTCGGGGAGCGGACCATCCAGCGGGTCGGCAGTTCCAAGACGATCGAGATCGATGTCCGCCTCATCACGGCGACGAACCGAGATCTGGCCAAAATGGTGTCGGAAGGAACCTTCCGGGAGGATCTCTATTACCGGCTCAACGTCGTCAAAATCCACATGCCGCCGCTGCGGGATCGGCCAGAGGACATCGTCCTGCTCGCGGATGCCTTCCTCAAGGAGTTCGCCGAGGAGAACGGCAAGCCAGTCCGGGAACTGACTAGTGACGCCCAACAATACCTCATTGATTACCCGTGGCCCGGAAACGTCCGGGAGTTGCGCACCGCCATCGAACACGGCGTCGTCATGAGCCCGGGTCCGAAGATCACCTTGCGCCATTTGCCGGCCAGCATCCGGGGAGGCGCCACGTCGCAGATTTCCCTCAAGCCGTTCGCGGTCAACGTTCCCGCTGCAATGCCCTCCCCCACCGATCTGAATCTGGCGGCGATGGAAGAGCGGATGATCCACGAAGCCCTCTCACGCACCAGCGGAAACCGGACCGAGGCCGCGACCTTGTTGGGGTTGTCCCGGCGGACGTTGCAGCGGCGGTTGCGGGAAATGGGTTTGACGTGAAGGGCACACCTTCGCGAACAAACAAACGCCGCTGACCGAAAGGACAGCGGCGTCTGGAAATCCTCCGAAAGTCATCTACTCGCTCAGCCGATCAGCCCCTCGGTGAAAGGTTCCGCCGCAGTTGGCTGGTCGCGCCGCGCTGGTAACACGGTCACCACATTTTGGCGCCCCTCGGTGATGGCGTTGGCTTGGCGTTTCAGCTCTACCCGACGGCTCCGGCGATCCTCTGCGGCGGCGGCCTCGTCGGCAGCCTTGGCCGCCACTCTGTTCGTCTTCGCGTCCTTGCGGGCCTTCTCCGAGGTGACCTTGACGATCTTGCGTTCCAGGATGGTCTCGATGGGCGTCGAGGCCGGCTTCACCACGGAACGGGCGTTCCGGTAGCCCTGGAAGAAGCTCACTTCGCTGTCCTTGAACTGAAGCATCAACGGGTCGAGCACGTTGTCGAACAGATCCGCCAGCCCTCTCAGTTCCTCGTCCAGAATCCCGGTCAAGGTCTTGCGACGGGTGATCGCGCTGCGCGGCGCCACCACGATCACGTCATAGACCCGAATGCGAGTTTCCAGTTGAGCGAGCAATTCATCGCTCAATCCAAACGCGCTCAAAGCCTCGCGATGTTCCTGGGCCAAAACAAGAATGGACTTCAACCGTTCCGCCAACTTGCCTTGGGGAACCCGAATCCACCTGGAGCGGACCGTCGTCGCCTGTTCCGCCAGATCCAGCTGACTCGTCTCCCTGGCCCAAGCACCGATTTGGCCACAAACGACGAGCACTGTATCGATCACCAGATTGCGAATACGATTCTTGACGCTCCTCGCTCCTCGTAGCGAAGGACCTGTGGTCCTTCGGGCGGGTCCGGGGTGGAACTCGCGCCAACCGCCCGAAGCCGCACAGCGTCTTCGCTACGAAACCGACGAATCTTGACGGTCCTCGCTCCTCGTAGCGAAGGACCTGTGGTCCTTCGGGCGGGTGCGGGGCGGAACTCGCGTCAACCGCCCGAAGCCGCACAGCGTCTTCGCTACGAAAGCGACGAATCGTGACGGTCCTTCGGGCCGTTCCGCACTGATCCCGACGTTGGGACCGTTCTTCGGGCGATAAAGGAATCGGCACTCAGTAAGTCCGTGGCGCACCGTCTGTTGACTTTGCCCCGCGCTACCCGCGCAGATCCCGCATCGCCATCAACCCGCCCAATCGGTCACCTGGCAGGCACGCAAGCTTGAGTTCCCCACCTTGCTTTAGAAGGCACCTCCTCTAAGGAAACACCCCAAGCCCTTCGGCAGCGGCGGCCTTACGCTGGCGATCATCGAAACTCAGGAATGCCGTTGCCTCCAACAGCATGGCAGCGGCGACATGCATCAGGTCCAGGCTACGTGTGCCCAGGCTGGCGCTATGCCGTTCCGACAACTCCCCCGCCGACGCAAACCAAGCCAAAAGGGGAATCGAGCGAATCACGAAAACTCCCTTCCCGGCGTCCTCCCGGAAAAGCCTCCATTTGAGGGTTGCCTCGTCCGCACCGACCTCATTGCGAAACACCGCCAACTGAAATGCGTTGCGCAGCTCCAGCTCGACCAGCGGCGACAGCCAGACGGGTCCGGTCAGCTCCTGCATGACCGCAGCCGCCCTCGCGCTGGTGCTCTCCACCTTGTAGAGGGAAACGACAAACCCGGTGTCGGCGTAGGTGATCACCGGTCACCTCGGTCGTAATCCACCACGGAACTGGATTCCGGGGGGGCGACTTCAGAGGGAAACAATCGGTGGAGCCGAGCGAGGAAATCCGGCATCACCACCTCAGGGGGCACGGAATGAGGAACCGGAGAGAGGTGCGCGAACGCCTTACCGCTCCGCGTAATCTCCACGCATTCCCCTTCCTCGATCCAGCGAGCCACCTTGGGGAACTCGTTACGTAAATCGCGAACCGTCGCGGTTTTCATTGTGAGACTACTGTGTCTCACACCTTGTTCGGAGTCAAACCGTTCCCTGGCTTACTGTCGCAGAGGGACCACGGTCAACCTGCTTGGCTGCCTCCCTCGGCGGGGCACGACCATCATTAATTTGGTGCCACCCAAGATCCACCCAGATTGCCAGAAGGGGGCTTCGCTTGGGGTCAGGGTAAATTCGCATGGAACTTCAGATTTCCCCAAACTCTTCGCCAGATTGTTTCAGGTTTTGCGAATGTCAATGCCTGGACCTGCGCCCAGGTCGCTGTAGAAGCGTCTTCCCCGGTCTCGGCCTTCACCAACCGGCTCAGACCGGCGCGTCCCGATCCGCCTCCGGCCACGGCTTCCCCGTAACCGCTCCACCGGTAATCCTTCGGGTCGCTCACAATCGCGGCCCTCACCGGATTCAGATTCAACGCGCCCGGGACCGCTGCGAATACTGCCGGATGCACCAATCCCTGCAGGTGCCTCCTTCCACATCGAGCACGTGATCCCCGTCTCCCTGGGAGGAACTAATAGCGGAACCAACCTGGCGCTTGCCTGCCCGAGCTGCAATCTCCACAAATCAAACCGGGTCGAAGCTGCGGATCCTGAGACAGGGACCATGAGCCCGCTCTTTCACCCGTTGGCCGATCGCTGGAGTGACCACTTCCGGATCGATGGATTTCGAATCCTCGGAACAACGGCGACCGGCCGAGCCACCGTCGAGGCCTTGAAGTTCAATCACCCCCGCCGCCTGAAAATCCGGCAGGCCGAGGCTCAGTTCGAATTGTTCCCGCCATCTTTGTGATCCGCAGCCGCCGCGCTACTTCCCATGCACGGAGGTGATGCCCGCGAACTGCGACAGTTTGGAGCAGCATGATTCTCCGCCGCTCCCCCATCAGGGCTTGCCCAGGCTCACGCCGCCGCTTTCGGGATCCTGATCCGCAGGGATATTGCTGAGGAAGAATCCGAATCCGCCCTGGTTGATTCCCTTTTGGAGGATGATGCCCCGGAAGGTGGGCAAGGCAGTCGCGGCTGGCGTCCAATTGGGGCGGAGGGTTCCGCTGAAGGCCCCGGTGGCGGGCGTGACGGTCAGAGTGAAGCTGGTGTCGGTGGCCGGGATCTTGGTCACCGTGTTTCCGTTCACGTTCACGTTTGTTTTGGTGATCGTCGCGGTGAGCTTGCTATCGGCGGCCTCCAGCTTGGCGTTGCCGGAAACGGGATTGATCGCCCCCAGGCCCAGGGAAGTTTGCGCCGTTGCGGCCTTGTTGTAGAGCGCGCCCAAGGCATCGACCCGGAGTCCGGAGGGCCAACCGCCGGAGTAGAGCTGGGTAGCCAGGGCAGCGGCGGTGAGGCCGGTGACCTCCGTGACCGCCGGGCGGATCCAGAGGAGATCGGCTCCGGTGAGGTCGCTGTCCGACTGATTGGGATCAAAGGTCAACGTGCCGCTGAAACTCCCGCCGCGCGCGGTCAGGGAACCGGGCGTGAGGATTTGGGCAAAGAACGGAGTCACGTTGCCTTCCACCAACCCGGAGGTGGCCGTGAAGGTCGTGTTGTCCGCCAGCGTGCCGCTGAGAGTCACGACGCCAGCGTTCGAAATCGTCACCGTGGCAAAGCCATCGCCTTGGGGGTAGGAGGAAGCAGAGAGGGCCAGAGTCTGTGCCTTGCTGGGGAAGACCACGGTGGCGAAGCCGGAGTTGATGGCACCGGTAGTGGTGTTGAGGAGGCCGACGGGAACCGGGCTGCTGGCGCTATATGGGGCGCGGCGAGCGATGCCGGAACTGGTGCCTGTCCCGGTCGTTACGGTGACGGAGATTTCGTCACTGCCGCCACCGGTGTTTAGACTGAGGGCAAGAGTTTTTCCGCCAAAGATCAGCGAGTTCCGGCGTGATGTCCCGGAGACGAAGACAGCGGAACCATCCCCGTAGAAGGTGGTGCTGACGGCTTGGGTCAAGCCATCCATGAGGATGGAGCCAGTGAAAAGGCCGGTGCTGGCGTTGATCGTCCCGGTGAGGAAGCCCACCGTGGCGTTGCTCGTGGCGGAGACTTCCTCAGGGCGGATCAGGCCATAGAAGGCGGTGCCACTTCCCGCCGCACCCGCGAAGAGTGAGCTGGCCGAAGCGAATTCCGCCGTGACCTCGAGTGGCGCGGTCGGCATCGCGAAGGTAGCCACATTCCCCGTCACCGTGGCCCCCACCGGAAGACCGATCCAACGGACGAACGCGTAGCCTGCCTTCGGCGTGGCAGTCAGCGTCACCGCCGTGCCGTGTTGGATCAGGGCCGTGCGCGGATTGGCGTTGGCGGTGGTGGGCGTCAGGGCGGTGGCCTGCGTGGCCGGGCTGGCACCGAGAGCCACGGTGCCTGCGGCATCGACACTGACGCCACTCGGCACGGCGCGGTTCAGGGTGAGCAGGAAGCGCTGGAGGAAGGTGAAGGTCAGCGTCGTGGAGGTGCGGTTCCCGCGCAGGTCGACCGCCGTGATGACCACCGTGTTGGTGCCAAGTTCAGGCGTAATCGCCAAGTTGTAGGGCACCACCGCGCCGGCGGCCGCCGTTCCAAGAACCGCGTTGACCGGTGTGCCGCCATTGACGGCGACCTCGACTCGGGCCAATCCGCGGGGATTCCCGGCGGTGCCGCTGATCGTGTAGGGCGCGGCGGCGCTGACGCTGGCCGGAGTGGAGAAGACAACCGGCGCGATCGCACCGGAGAGCGGTTCCAGGGTGAAATCGACATCGCCGGCCTCGGGATTCGCGTCCGCCGTGGCGTTGCTGAGGAAGAACCCATGGCCGCCCTTGTTGGCCCCCTTCTGGATGAGGATGCCCTTGAAGGCAGGATTGGTCGTGGCCAACGGAGTCCAGTTTGGGCGGAAGGTGCCGGTGAACGTGCCCGCAACGGCGGAAGGAGCAAGGGTGAAGGTCGCGTCCGTGAGGGGCAGCTTCGTCACCGTGTTGCCCGCGACGATGAAGTTCTGCTTGGTGATGCCTGGGCTCAACTTGCCCGCCGAGAGCACCAGCTTGCCGTCCTCGTAACCCAAGGTGTTGCCATTAACGTCGAGACTGGACCCATCGAGATCGATTCCGGCTTGGACGGTGAGGGCCTTGTCGTAGAGCGCACCGATGGCATCGACCTGAATGCCGACCGGCCAGCCTGCGGTGTAAAGATTGGCCGCCGCGATCGCCGCAGGTGTGGTGCCAGCCGTGAGCTCGGTGACGTCCGGACGAATCCAGGTAAGGCCCGTTCCCGCGACGTCGGTATCCGCCTGCGTCGTGTCAAAGGTCAAGGTGCCAAGGAACGAACCGCCGCGAGCCGTGGCCACCTGACCTGGGGTCGGAAGCTGGGCGAAGATCGGGCACTGGTTGCCGCTGACCAGGGCGGAGGCGATGGAGAAGCTGGTGCCATCGGAGAGGAAGCCGGTGCCGGTGACCGCGCCTGCATTGGTTAGGGTCAAGGTGGCATACCCGTCGCCTTGCGGATAGGTGGCGGCATCACGAACCGGATCTTGCGTCTTGGCGGGGAAAGCGACGGTGAACGTGCCGCGATTGACCGGTCCGCTGGCTGGGAGGGCGACGTTGAGCAACGCGGCTGCGACCGTGTTGGTGGCGCTGTAGATGGAGCGACGGGCGGTCCCAGAGCTGACTGGGGAGCCTCCGGATTCCAGGGTGGCCTGGATGGCGTCTTTGCCGGAGGCGGCGTTGTAACTCAAGGTCAAGGACCGGGTCCCGAAGGCGAAGGCGTCTTGCTTGGCACCATTCACGGTGAAGCTGGAGGAGCCGTCCCCGTAGAAGGTGGCGGTGAAGGTTTGGCTGAGACCATCGATGAGGAGGCGACCGCTGAACACGCCGGTGGTCGCGAGCGTTCCAGTGAGGAAGCCCACGCTGGCGTTGTTGGTGGCGACGCCCGTTGCGGGGAGCAGGAGGCCTTGGAAGGCGTTGCCACTGCCGGCGGGACCAGAGAAGACGTCACCGGTTTGGAAGGCGGCGGACACCATCAAATCCGCGGCGGGCATGGGGAAGGTGGCGATATTGCCCACGGCGGTGGCTCCGGCCGGGAGGCTGGACCATTCGGTGAAGGCAAACCCGATTTTCGGAGTGGCCGTCAGCGTCACCAAGGTTCCGGGGACGATTTTGGCGGTCTGCGGAGTGACGTTTGCGGTGGTCGGCGTCAAGACGCTGGCTTGCGCTGCCGGAGCCGCCACCAGGGTTACCGTGCCCGCAGTTTCCACCGCGACGGGGGCCGGAGCGGTCCGGGCCACGCTCAAGGTGTGGCGCTCGGTGTAGGTGAAGGAACGGCTCAGCGTCGTGGAATTCCCGCGAAGGTCATAGGCGATCACTTCCAGGGAGTTCGCGCCCGCCACCGGCTCAATCTCGATGGACCAGGGGACGGAGGTGGGAACCGTCGCGGCGGACAACGTGGCTTCCACCGCAGCAGCTCCGTTTAGGGAGACGGTCACCCGGTCCAACCCACGGTTGTCACCCGCCGTGCCCCTGACGGTGTAAGGGGACAGATCACTGACGGTCGCGCCCGCCGTGGCCGGAGCGGTGATCGCCAGAGTCGGCTTGATCGTGTCGCTCGCCAAGATTTCCACCGTTGCGGAGGCGAGGTCCCCGGTGGAACCGCCGGTGACGGATTGGATGGCGACGCTGAAGCGGCGGTTCGGAGTGGTCGCGGCGGTTTTGGGGGTCAAGGTCACGGTGACGGTCTTGGTGGTCTCCCCGGCGGCGAAGCTGACCACGGTGCCATCGATGTCGGTGTAATCGGTCCCGGCGAGGGCGGCACTGAAGGCCGGGACGGTGCTGGCGGTGCCGTTATCCGTCCGCAGGGTGGCCGTGGCGGCGGCACCATTGCTGGAGCGGGTCAAGGTCAGGGTCACGCTGCTGTCGGCTTGTCCGGGGCGATAGACATCGGCGGCAAAGCTGATGAAGCTCGACGAAATGTTCCCGGTGAGACCCTGCGGTTGGGTCACGGAATAGTTCCCCGCTTGAGCTCCCCCCAAGGTGATCGCGGCGGTCACGGGAATCGCCGTTCCCGGTCCGGCGGTGGCGAAGGTGCCCGTTCCGGTGAAGGTGACTTCATCGGTGCCGATCACGCCGGTCAAGGTCCCGGTGATGGTGGCGGCGGTGGTCCCGTCGTACAACTTGTCCGTGACCGCCGCGCTTTCTAGGGTCAGGGCCTTGGCGGCGACGGTCAAGGTTTGCTCCACGGCGTCCGCCGCTTGGAAGTTCCCATTGCCCGCTTGCGCCGCGCGGATCGTGGCGGTGCCCGCGCCCACGAGGGTCACGGTGCTTCCGGAAATCGAGACAACTCCGGCATTCGTGCTGGTGAAGCTGAGACCCAGGCTTGAGGTGGCGGAGCCGGTCAGGTCAAACGCGCCGTCGCCATAAGTCCGGGCCGCCAAGGGGGCGAAGGAAACAGTTTGCGAGGCTTTCTCGATCGTTCCGGTCAAGCCGACGGGCTGGGTGAAGGAGTACTTCGCGGCGTCCGCTCCGGTCAGGGTCAGGGCTGCGGTCACGGAAATGTTCGTTCCCGCGTTGGCCGTGGCGAAGCTGCCTCCGCCGGTGAAGCCGACCAGATCCGGAGCGATCACTCCCGTCAGGTTGCCGGTGATGACGGCAGACGTGGCACCGTCGTAGGTTTTCGTGGTCACGGCGGCATCCGCCAGAGTCAAGGACTTCGGCACCACGGTGCTCGCCGGAATGGGCGCGGTCACGGTGGGCGCATCTCCGCCGGAAATGGAGAGATCACCACTGTAGGTCCCCGGAGCGGAGGAGGCCACCAAGCGCACGTAGATCGGAGTGGTCGCCAAATTTCCACTGGCGGTGATGACGACCGAAGCGGCGTAACCGGTCGTTTCGGCCAAGGAAACTTCAAAACCGGTTGGGGCTGTGACGGTGACGTCCCCGGTCAAGCTCGTACCCCGCACCGCGATCGAGGCCGGCGCGGACGGAGATCCGTAGATCGCGCCGAGGGCGGTGATGGTTCCGTCCACTCCGAGACCGGAGGTGGTCAGGGTAATTTCCGTGCCGTAAACCGTGCCGGCGGCGTTGGTCGCGAAGGCCCGGGCGTAGTAGGCCGCGCCCGAGGCCAAGCCGGTGAGCGTCGCGTCAAAGGAGCCCGTGGTGCCGACGACAGTAACTTTGCCAGTCGCGGTAGTGGGGTTCGGCGTGGAAGCGAAGGCGACGCCGCGTTCGGTGATGGCGGCCCCGCCGTCGCTGGTGACGTTGTTTCCGGCGATCGTGGCACCGGACGCGGTGATGGCGGCGAGGGTTCCCGTGGTCACCGACGGAAGGGCCACCAGCGGAATCGCGACGAAGCGGAGATCGATCGCCTCGTTGCTCCCATTGTTCTCAGGCAGATCCTGGGTGAAGACGCGGAACCCGCTTCCGTTGGCCGACCAGGAAATGAGATTGTCAGCCGCCGTGCTCGAAGCCGCGCCATTCGAGGAATCACCGACCGCGAAGAAAGCCGTAGTGGCCGGGTTGATCGCGGAGCCGTCGCCGAAGGTGAGAGTCACCCCATTGGCGGCTGTGACCGCCGTGACGCCGAGGGCCGTGGCGCTCGTGTTCGTATTGGAAACAACTCCGGCGGCGCTGACCTTGCCCGCATACACTCCCGTGGTGTTCGGCGGGAAGTAGACGAAGTTGAAGTCGTTGTCCTGGGCCGTCCCCGCGTTGTCCCGGGTGTCGATGCCCCAACGACCGGAAACGATCCGGACGGAGCAGACATTGTCGGCCAAGGTGCCGCTGTCGCCATTGGTAAAGGCCAGAAGGTTGCCCGCCACGGAAAGACCATCCACATAGTAAACCCCACCGGACTTGGAAATCGTGACGCCGGACGGGAGATTCCCGCTGGTCACGGTGCCGGCGGAGTTGACGCTGGCACCGGTCCATCCGCCGGAGTAAGGCAGGAAGGCCACGCTGACGCCGGAGGTTTGTTCCCCGGTGCTGGGGTTGCCGCCAGCGGCGTTGTTGTTGGAGTTGTCCAGGACGCTGACGAAGACATTCCCCGATGCGTTGGCGTAAGGCTGGCAAAGGTTGTCGTCCGAGGTGATGCCGGCGGCGATCGTCGCGGCGCTGTTCCAGTTGCTGGCCAGGGTCGTGCCGCTGGCGAAGGGAACGCTGACACCGTTGATCCGCAGTTCCAAGTCCCCGGCATCGGTACCCGGAAGGTTGAATTGTCGGGGCGCAGCGGTCGTTTGGATTACGGTCCAGGAGGGCACGTCGAAGTTCCCCGCAGAAAGCGTCGCGTTATCCGGCGAGGACGCTTCGGTCGTGACGGTGACGCTGATTGCGGCGGACGTGGCCGTTTGGTTCACGGCGTCGGTTGCCCTCGCGGTAAAGCTGTGGCTTCCGGCGCCCAGGCCGGCGACTTCAAAGGTGTACGGCGCGGTGGTGTCCTCGCCAAGCAGCACCGGATTGATCGTTCCGCGATAGAACTCCACCTTCGTCGCGGCTCCCTCGGGATCCGTGGCATCCGCGGCCAGGGTGAAGCCGGCCGGAGCCTCGTAGGCGCTGCCGGTGGCGGGCGCGGTCAAGGTCACCGTCGGCGGCAAGTCGCCAGGGTTCACAATGATCGTCGTTGAGTTCGACAACGTGGAAAGCCCCGCCGTGTTGACCGCGATGGCGCTGAGAACATAGGTTCCCGGCTGCACGCCGGTCCAATCGGCGGTGTAGGGCGCGGAAGTGTCATCGCCGAGTTTGGTGCCGCCTTGGTAAAACTCAACCCGAGCGATCCCGAGGCCATCGCTGGCAGTGGCGCTGAGGCTGACGAGTGCGGGAGAGGAGAAGGTGGCTCCGTTGGCGGGGCTGTCCAAGGTGATTTGTGGCGCCGTGCCGCCGGCGGTGCTGAAGCGGCTCGCCGAGGTGCCGACCGCGTTGACGCCATCCGAGACCGCAGCATACCATTCGTAGGCCTTGCCCGTTTCCAAGCCATTCCAGGTCAGCGAAGCGGTCGTGCCCCCCGCCGGGACGGACACCGTGCCGAGCGCCGCCCAGCCGGAGATGGGCGTCTGCATGTTGTAGGTCAGGTCGTAGGTGCCATCCAGGTGCGGCAAGCCGTCGGCCGCCGTGGCGGCTCGATTGAGAGTGGGCGACCAGCTTTCTACGCGGATCCGATTGTTGGTCGGGGAGAAAGTGAATGTCCGGAGCAGGCCTTGGCCGCCGTTGGGCAGACCCTGGTAATCCGAAAGAATGGTGTAGACGACGCGGCCTTCAAAGGTGTCGGAGCGGCGTCCTTCCGCATGGATGTGACCGCAGAGCATCAGGAAGAAGTTCGGGTTATCCTTGAAGGCATTGTACATCGCCAGTCCCTGAGAACCAAAAGATCCGGGGTTGCCATAGCCGATGATATAGTGACTCGTCACGATGACCCGGCGGTGCGGATACTGCTTCATCAAGGCATCCGCCCAATCCAAGATCGCTTGGTTCGGTGTGGTGTCGTAGGCAAAGTGAATGGTCAAGAAGTCGAGCCCGCTGATGCTGAAGAGCTGATAGTTGTTCGAGTTATCCGAGCCGTAGTTTCCGCCCCAGTAATCGCGGCCAGTGAAGCGGGATACCGGGAAAAACTGGTTAAAGAACGCCGTGCTGCCCGTATCGTAGGCACCGATTGGCTCGATGTCATGGTTGCCGGGGGCCAGGCCGAACGGAACCCCATGAGCGCGCAGGGCGGCCACTGGGTTTTCCAATCTGCCCATGGCGGCGCTGGCCCGTTCCCACTCGATGGGATTTCCGCCGTTGTGCCCCTTCTCGACGATGTCGCCCATGTGGCTGACGAAAGCGATATTGCGCGACGTCTTGTTATCGAGCACCCATTGCGTCTGGGCGCCGAAGGTGCCGATCAATTGTTCCACCGTGACCGTGTTGGCCCGGGAGGCAGAACCTTCGGAGTAATACTGCGTGTCCGGGATAGCCACCAATGTGAAGTCCGGTCCCGGTGTGGCGGGCGTGGTGGCGCGTCCGTAAAACGTGACGTTCATCGCGCTGCCTTCGGGATCGCTGACCCCGGCTTGCAGAGAAACCGAATTGCCGGTCACCGTCGCGCCGTTGGTCGGAGAGGTAATGCTGACCGTGGGCGCTTGATCCGGGTTGACGTCGATGGTGATGGTGGCCTGAGAGGAACTGGCGAAGGCTCCGGTGTTGTCCTGCACCCGGGCGTAAACGGCATACGTGCCCACGGCGGGAGGCGTCCAGCTATAGGAGTACGGTGCCGTGGTGTCTTCGGCGACTTCCGTGCCGTTGACATAGAACTCGACCTTGGACACGGTGCCGTCGGCGTCGGAAGCATCAGCGGTGAGTTCCACCGGGAAAGGCATATACGAGGAAGCGCCATTGGCCGGAGCGGTCAAGGTGACGGCCGGGGCGGCGTTGTTGGAGGTGAGCGGCGCGCCGTTGACCCAAACCGAGCCATTCATCAGGGTGCCCGAAGGCACGTTAGTGGAACTGCTCGTGGTGGTTCCAGTGCCTTCGTTGAGGCCGTAGCGGGCCACCAAGCCGGTGCCGCCGGCGATTTCCAGATCCTTGGCGGCGGTGATTTCCGCCGCAGAGCGCACGTAATTCCAGACCCGGGCTTCATCAATCGCGCCCTGGAAGAAACCAGCCGCGACACCGGTCGAGTTCATCGCCGTGCCGATCCCGAAGTGCTGGATGCTGTCATACCGCGGAACCGCTCCGGCGACGGAGACGGTGGCGGTGCCGACCTCAGTTCCATTCAGGTAGAGTTTCCACACCCCAGTGGCACCATCGAAGCTCACTGCGGCGTGGTTCCAGGTCCCGTTCGTGATCGGGGTGTTCGTCCCCGTCACCGGGTGATTCAGGCCCGTGGCAAAGCTCTCAAAATCAGCGACCAAAATTCCGCCGGTGGTCACGCCAAAGAAGATGTTGCAATCGATGTTTGAGCCATCGGCCTCGCCGCGCCCCTTGCCGAACAACGGCGCACCGGTGACGCCACCTGATCCCGAATCCGTGGTCAGCCCCGCGCCCTCGCGGCGGAACCAGCATTCCAACGTAAAACCAGTGATCGGTGCCGGTCCGCCCACGTTCAACTGCGGCGCAGCTCCCATGGTCACATAATCGTTGACCCCGTCGAACCCGAGAGCGGTGTTGGCCGGAAGCGGCGTCGCCAGATTCACGATCACCTGGGTGGTGCCGGTGGTCGTGGCATTCCCTTCGTTGTCCGTGGCCCGCGCTTGGTAGAAATACGGCCCGGCGGCCAGACCGCTGTCCGCGTACGAGTAAGGAGCCGTCGTGTCCGTAGCGATCACGGTGCCGTTGCGGAGGAACTGCACGTTGGCGATCGTGCCATCGGCGTCCGTGGCGGTGGCTTCAAGGGTGAAGGAAGCGTTGGCCGTCGCGGTGCTCCCAGCGGCCGGAGAGGTCATGGCCACGACTGGGACGACCGGGGCTCCGAAGAAGGCGAAGCTGAAGACGTCTTCCGCGCCGCCGACATCCTGAAGCGTGGGCAAGCCGGTGCCATTGATATCACGGCTTTCAATCACCCAACGGCTGTTCGCGCTGTCCCATTGATACGAGACGATGTTGTCTCGAGTATTGGTCCCGCCGTTCTCCGGGCTGATAAGGAGGACGCCTGTGGTGTTGGAGTGTCCCGGAATCGAAAGATACCACTGCCCCGCTCCGCTCTTGGTGACGGTGAACGTTCCGCCGCTGACATCGGTGCTGGCATCGCCATTCACCCGGCCCAGGGCGACCAATCGCTTGGTGCCGACATCCGCCTTGGGGAGATACACAAACGCGATCGGATCTTGTTCGGTGGCGGCGGCATCGCTGTAATTGTCCTTCACGATCATCGAGAAGCTCCCATTCGCGTTGGCCGTGGAGAGTGCGTAGTTGTCCTCGTTCTTAAAGTGGTTCACGAGGAGAACGCCGTTCCGCGAAGTGTAAGCGGCGTTGATCGAGGTCAGGTTCAACCCAAAGACACCGCTGCCGGCCGTGGTGAACTGCGTTCCGAGATTGATCCCGGTCGATGCGGTCAAGGTGTTGGTGACACCGCCATTCGAATTGGTGGAATTCCGGGCGATGCCTCCCAGCCATAGGGTGTAGGGGAAGTGACCCGCCGCCATGTTGACGTTGACTTCTTCGTTGGCTGAAGAGGCGTTGTGGAGCGGGAGGAAAAATCGATTTGGGGAGGCGGTGCTGTCCACATCGGCACCGGGCGTGGCGTAAAATACGCCGATGGTATCGCCGTTGGCATTGTTGTTCCGCCCGTTTTGCGAGATGCTGCTGATGACCACGCCGGTGGTGAAGTCATTGGCATATCCCATGTCGATACTGTAGTCCCCCCGGTTGCTGCCGGTGCGGACGTTCATGTTCGGGGAACTGCCCGCCGCTTTGGTGACGGTGACGGAGGAGGTGGTGTTCCCCGAGTCGTTTTGCACCACATTCAGGTTGATGAACTCGGTGCTTTGGGCAGAGACAAAAGGGGGCGCTAAGGCAACCGCAATAGCAACGAGATTGGCGATGAGCTTCATGGGGAGATAGGACTAGTGTCCCTCGTGTGGTGAACTAACGAGGGATCGCAGGGAAACTGGATGCCCTGAGTAGAGCTTGCGCCGGAGTGATTTCGAGCCTCGTTGTGTTACAATTTCAACACATTAGGCTTAGTATATCTGGCCCCTCTTGCCGGACATCACGGTGCTGGCTGAGCCACAACGGGAGCGGGAATCGTCATTCCCAAGGCTTTCTGCGCTTCCGCCAAGAGCTGGCTCAACAAAGGCGAGCCTCGCTCCAAATTCGGTAAAGCCATCAACCGGTCTCGCAACCCGGTCCAGGTCGCTAGGGCTTCTTCTCGCCGTCCGGCCCTTTCCAAAATCCGCGCTCGTCGGGCGATTCCAGGCTCCGGCCGTGGGGCCACCGGCGACAATTGCTCCAGATGCTCCAGCGCCGCGTCGAACTCGCCAAGCTCCAAATCCAACTCGATGGCCCGCTCCCAAAGTGAGGGCTCGACGGGATGGCCGTTCATGATCTTTTCGAGAAACTCCGATGCGCTGGCCCTGTCCTCGAACTGCTCGATGGCGTCGACCGCTTCCAAGACTCGCTCCGGAGTGGTTACTTCGGTCGCAGCCAGAGCCATGCGGAAGTCCTCCGTGGAGCCGGAATCTCCCAAGTGAAAGCGGGCTCTCGCGCGCTCAAGGAATGCCTCGGTGTCTTCGGGAGCGGCCTCCAAGCGGGCGTTGAGTGCTTCGAGCGCCGGGGCCCATTGCCCTGCCTGGTTCAAGGCCTGACCGCGAAGCCCGTCCGTCAAGTGGTCCGTTGGTTTCAGCCGATCGACCCTCTCCAAATCCGCCATGGCTTCCACCCAAGTCTCATGGGAAAGGTGCAGTTTGGCCCGCTGAAGAATCAGCTCTGTGTTGTCGGGAGCTTGGGCGATTTCGCCGTTCAATATCGTCAGCACGTCATGATAGCTGCCATGGCCCCACCCGATGCCCGGATACAGCAAGACCGGGAGAAGTAACAGGGATCTTCTCTTTGCCAACGCAATCATCGTAGGTCGTGCCGAGGTCCGCCTCATGGCTCCAGTTACGGAACTTCCTGTAAACGGTATTTGCGGCGGTTCGAGGTTCGGAATGTGACGATTTCCTCAACTGAAAGGGCTTTGCTTTTTGAACCCTGCGGCCATCGCTTCACCGTCGGCCAGGGGATGGAGGGGGTTCAGGGGAAAAATCCTTGCATCTTGGGATTATCTGAGCCCTTGTCGATGGTTCCGTCAATGTTTTCGGCGTCCAGGCAATGGATTTGCGATCGGTGTGGGCTTTTTATGGCCGAATTCGGGCACGACTCTGCGGCGGCCTCTCGATCGAGAGCTCGTGAACGGGCTATTTCCCGCATTGAGGCGTCAGTTGTTCGAGAACACCGGCCAGCCGTCAATGGGCCCTGTATCCCCGTCGAGAACCAGAACTCGACCTTCGCCGAGATCGAGTTCGGGATGCACGGGCTTGGGTTTTACCGGGGAGCCGTGCTATCCTTCGTTGCACTCCGGCTCTCCGGGCAAGGCTTCGCCTGAATTTGGTTCGCTACCGCGATGGGTAGTCCCGCCACAATGGCCGCAAGGCGCGGACGCTTTTTGGCTCGGGTGGCGGCGTTTCGGTTTGCGGTGTTCGCGGTGGCACCGGGGATTCCGGCCGAGGGCGACCGGCCTTGGCGTCCATGCCGCGCCGCTTTTTGGAGTAAGGTCCGTAGTAACCAACGGTCTGCTGTCCTTTGGGCGGGATGTGTTCGATCGCGGCTGCAAGGAATTGCCCGGCGGTAAAGATTTGGAAGTTTTGCTTCGTATGCCGGCTCAGGCTTTAGACTGGAGACTTTAGGTACCTCCAGCCTGACAAATCGAGGAGCTTTTCGTGGCCGCAGTCCGGGCATTGGAGGCGGGTGAACCCGGAGGCGAGGATGCATGCCATCTTGGCCGGTCGGATCACAGATCCAACCTACGAATTCCCGCCCACTCACCGGCGATTAGCGTAACTCCCTGATCGACAAATCTTTGCAGCTGAATCAGCGGTGTTTGCAGCACGGACGATGGCGCTGCACGCTGAACGGTCGTCTTTGCACGGGTGACAGCGGTCTTTGCACGCGTGACGGTCATCGTTGCAGACCGGACATCGTCCTTTGCAGGCCGGCCGGGTTCGTTGCGCGACGGTCGGAGGCGTTTGCGCGGGAGCCCGGGGAACGGCGAGCGAACCAAGCATCCCGATCGAGGTAAATCGAAAGTGGCAGCGCGACCGGGATGGCGGCGACCTGGAGTTCATCACCAAGGGCGTTTGCACTTCCGCCGCGCCCTTTGTGGATGCTCCCAAGTGACGCCAAGCCCCAAAAGGCTTGAAATTCCGTGAGGGCGCTCGACTGGTGTTCGCTGGCCATTGAACGAGAACGGATCGCGTTCACCGGCAACCAACAAGACGCACACCGATATGGAGCCCCCGAAGGACGTTGTCCCTTTCGAGCAAGCGTTTCAGCAGCTTGAGCAATTGGTCAAAAACATGGAGTCGGACCGATTGCCGCTCGACCAGCTCGTGGAGCATTACGAACGGGGCAACCGGTTGCTGAAGACCTGTCAAAAGCGCATCCAGGAGGCAGAACAGCGCATCGAACAAATCGCGACGGGAAAGGGCGGCGCTCAAAACGCTTCGGGAAAATCCGCCCCCCTGGAACCGTTCGATCCCGCCGCGCAATCTGCGTCTTCCACCGCCCCTCCGCAGGAGCAGCCCAGCCGCCGGGCCGCCCGTAAACCGGAGGCGACCCCAGGGGAATCCTCCGACGAAATCCAACTTTTCTAATTTGAATCACGTGTCCAGCGAACAGCCGCTCTATCCGGTGGTCGACAACGCCGCTGCGCTCAAGAAGCTGCCGGAAGCCGATCTTCCGAAGCTTGCCGCCGAAATCCGGCGCACCTTGATCCAGTGTCTCTCCCGCACCGGAGGCCATCTCGGCCCCAACTTGGGAGTGGTCGAACTTACCATCGCCCTGCACCGGGTCTTCGATACGCCCCGGGACCGGTTCGTGTTCGATGTGAGCCACCAAGCTTACGTCCACAAAATGCTTACGGGCCGCTGGGACCGCATCCACACGATCCGCCAACACGACGGGCTCAACGGTTTCTGCCTGCGCACCGAAAGCGACCACGACTGTTACGGAGCGGGGCACGCCGGCACCGCGGTAGGCTCCGCGCTCGGGATGGCGGCCGCCCGTGATGTGCTCGGGACCGATGAACACATCGTCGCCATCGCCGGAGACGCCGCTTTCACCTGCGGCACGAGTTACGAGGCGCTCAACAACATTCAGGACACGACCAAGAAGTTCATTGTCGTCCTCAACGACAACGAATGGTCGATCGATCGCAACGTCGGAGCCATCGCGAAATACTTCAACGCCCTGCAAACCAGCTCGGCTTACTCGCATCTTCATGAAAAGGCGGCGGCGTTCATTGAGCGCATGGCGGGCAAGGGCATCCGCAAGCTGGCTTCCAAGGTCGAAGCGAGCGCGAAGAACGTCTTCCTCCCCAGCGGGAGCGAGCAGGCGATGCTGCACCATCCGGCACCGGTCATCTTCGAGGAGTTTGGCTTGCGTTACTACGGACCGATCGACGGCCATGATCTCCCGGTCTTGATCCGGACCTTCGAGCACCTCAAGCATGAGACTGAGCCGTGCATTCTTCACGTGATCACGGAGAAGGGCCGCGGCTTCGAACCCGCTTTGGGGAACCCGATGAAGTTCCACGGCCTGGGACCGTTCAAGACGGAAACCGGCGACACCCCAGCCACCCAGCTTCCCACCTATTCCCAGATCTTCGCCCGCGCCCTGACGGACTTCGCCAAGGAGGACAAGACGATCACCGCGATCACCGGGGCGATGCCCAACGGGACCGGACTGATCACCTTCAAAGAGGAGTTGCCGGAACGCTACTATGACGTCGGCATCGCCGAGGAACACGCCGCGCTCTTCGCCGCAGGCCAGGCCACCATGGGCCTCAAGCCGTTCCTCACGATCTACTCCACGTTCATGCAGCGGGCCTACGACATGCTGATTCACGACATCGGCATCCAGAACCTGCCGGTCCGCTTGGCAATGGACCGGGCGGGCCTCTCCGGAGACGATGGCCCGACGCACCACGGTCTCTTCGATATTGGCTACCTGCGCCACGTGCCGAACTTCATCTTCATGGCCCCCAAGGACGAGGATGAGTTCGTCGACATGCTGTGGACGATGACCAATCACAACAGCGGCCCCAGCGCCGTGCGTTACCCGCGCGGTAGCGGCCGGGGCGTTTCCATCAAAGCCCGCCCGGTGCTCCTTGAAGTCGGCAAAGCGGAGGTGATCCACGATGGCACGGACGTGGCCCTGTTTGGCCTGGGCGGTCTTTTCGACATGGCCCTGGAAACCCGAGACCTCTTGTCCGCCATGGGGTATTCCGTGGCCGTGATCAACCCACGCTGGATCAAGCCGCTCGACGGTGAAGTCATCGAACGCTACGCTAGGCGCTGCGCCGTGATTTGCACCTTTGAGGACCACGTCCTCGCCAACGGCTTCGGCGCCGCAGTCATCGAGCACCTCAACGACGCCGGAATTCACACCAAGGTGGAGCGGATCGGCTGGCCGGACGAGTTCATCGACCACGGAGGAGTGTCCCGGCTTCGTGAGCATCACGGGCTCTCCGCCCAGCACGCAGTGACCAAGCTTCTCCCTCACCTCCCCCGGCGCGTCGCCCCGGCGGAAGTGGCGTGACTGAAGTTGATCGTGGAGGGTTGAGGGTTGAGTGGATTCTGAAAATTTCTTCGGGGTCTTTGCCCGTAGCTCCGTCTAAATTTTCAGACGTTAGCCGAGCGATCCAGCAGAGCCAACGAGTTGGGCTCAGGGGGTGCCTGCTATCACGAAACCCCCATGAATATGAAAAAGCTCCTCGCCGAGTTTGTCGGCACCGCCTGGCTTGTCCTCGGCGGTTGCGGTAGTGCCGTCCTTGCGGCGGCTTATCCTGATCACGGCATCCACTTTGTGGGTGTCGCCCTCGCCTTCGGGCTCACTGTGTTGACCATGGCCTATGCCATCGGCCACATCTCCGGTTGTCACCTCAATCCTGCGGTCTCCATTGGCTTGATGATGGCCGGACGATTCGATCGCAAGGATCTGCCCGGTTACATCGTGGCGCAGATCCTGGGCGGTGTGGTGGGAGCCGGCGTCCTTCACTTCATCGCTTCCGGCAAACCCGGCGTCGACCTGGGGAACTTCGCTTCCAACGGTTTCGATGCGGGATCGCCGGGCGGCTATGGAATGATGGCTTGTCTGGTCACGGAAATCGTCCTCACCGGCGCCTTCCTCTTCGTGATCCTGGGCGCGACTGATGACCGGGCTCCTGCGGCCCTGGCCCCGGTCGCAATCGGGCTCTGCCTGACGCTGATCCACCTCATCAGCATTCCGGTGACGAACACCTCAGTGAACCCAGCTCGCAGCATTGCCACCGCGCTTTTCGCCGGCGGCACCGCCCTGTCGCAAGTCTGGCTCTTCATCGTGGCTCCAATCATCGGTGCCATCGCCGGTTCCAGCCTTTACAAGCTGGTCGGCGACAAGGACTGAGCGGATCGAATTGAGGGCTGATTGTGGAGGGTTGAGTGGAACGGTCCCTCAACCCTCTTTTGCGGCTGTAAGGGCCGGGTCGGTCATTTGTATCCCACCACCATCAATCCCGGGACTCGGCCAAAGTGATCCTGATTGTTTGTCACTACCGGGAAACGATGAGCCAATGCGGTTGCCGCGATCCACAGGTCGTTTGCTCCAATGAGCTGGTGGGTCGATCGAAGCCTGCGTGCAATCAGCGCGTAGTGGCGGGCGACTTCCTCATCGCATGGCAAAAAATCAAATAGAGACAGCATCGCCGCACACGCCGGGGCATGAAGATCATCGAAGCCCTCCGCGAACTCCCCGGCGACCATCCAACAAATGCAGGCACGAGCCTCGGCCTGTTCGCTCAAAAACGCGTGAGCCCTCCCCTCTCCCCGCTTCTTCTCGCCCTCCAGGTCGATCAAGGAGCAAGTGTCAAACAAGTAGCTGATCATGCCCATGAATCGTCGGGAGGCAGATCAGACAATTGAGCCTCTTCCAAGCGTCGGAGCGTGTCATCGTCAACGCAAGACAACGCAGGCAGCGCGGCCAAAAGCCGACCGCAGGTCTTAGCCCCTCCGTCCCAGACCGCGCGCTTGATGACTTTGGAAAAGGACTCATTGGACTCCCGCCTGGCCGCAACCAGCCGCTGATAAGCCTCCAGATCGATGGAGATGGTCTTTGTGGCCATACACAGAGCATACACAGATCGGCTCTGGGCTGTCAAAATCACAGGGCCAGGACAGGCCGCCCCCATTCTAGATGCGCCCGCGGACCAGAGATTCCACCACCGTGGGATCAGCCAAGGTGGAGGTGTCTCCGAGATCCTCGACGTGGCCTTCGGCGATCTTGCGTAAGATCCGGCGCATGATCTTGCCGGAACGCGTCTTGGGCAGCCCATCGGTGAACTGGATCTTGTCCGGCGCGGCATGGGCGCCAATCAGTTCGCGAACCTTGGCCACGATTTCCTGGGACGTTGCCGGTTTCACCGCATGGCCCGTCTTCAGAGTGACAAAGGCATAGATAGCCTGGCCCTTGATGTCATGAGGATAGCCCACCACGGCGGCTTCTGCGACATCGTCATGGCCCCCGATGGCGCCCTCAATTTCCGCAGTGCCGAGATTGTGGCCGGAGACGATGATGATGTCGTCCACCCGCCCGGTGATCCAGTAATAGCCGTCGGCATCCCGTCGGCAGCCATCGCCAGAAAAATACTTGCCCGGGAAACGCGCGAGGTAGGTGTCAATAAAGCGCTGATGATCGCCGTAGACGGTACGCATCTGCCCGGGCCAGGGCTCAAGGATGCAGAGATTGCCCTCGACGTTGTTGCCCAGTAATACCGTGCCTTCGTTGTCGACCAGCGCGGGCTTGACGCCGAAAAACGGCAGGGTCGCGGAACCGGCTTTGGTGGGAATGGCACCGGGCAACGGCGTGATGAGAATCCCGCCAGTTTCCGTCTGCCACCAAGTATCCACGATGGGGCAGCGTTCCCGACCGATGACCTTGTAGTACCAATTCCATTCCGGTGCCTTGATCGGCTCACCGACCGTGCCGAGCAGGCGTAGCGAGGAAAGATCGTGGCGGTCCGGCCATTCGTCCCCCTCCTTCATGAGGGCGCGCAAAGCGGTCGGAGCAGTGTAGAGGATATTGACTTTGTGCTTGGCGACGATCTGCCAGGGACGTCCGTAATCGGGGAAATTGGGGACCCCCTCAAACATCACGGTGGTGGCCCGGTTCGCCAGCGGACCGTAGACGATGTAGGAGTGTCCGGTCACCCAACCGATGTCCGCGGTGCACCAGTAGATGTCGCCGGGGTGATAATCGAAAATGTAGTGGTGGGTGCAGGAAGCGAAGACCAGGTAACCGCCGGTGGTGTGGAGCACGCCCTTGGGTTTGCCCGTTGAACCGGAAGTGTAGAGGATGAAAAGCGGGTCTTCCGCGTCCATCGGTTCCGGGGCACAAGTCGGTGCCGCTGCGGCGAGAGCATCGTTCCACCAGACATCCCGGCCTTCGGTCATGGAAACCGGACTGCCAGTCCGGCGGACAACGAGGACCTTCTCAACAGTGGGGCACTTGACGATCGCCTTGTCCGCGTTGGCTTTCATCGGGATGTCCAGCTTGGTGCCACGCACGCCGGAATCCTGGGTGATGATGGCCCGGCAACCGGAATCGTTGATCCGGCTGATCAGACTGTCTGCGGTAAACGCACCAAAGACGATGGAGTGAACCGCGCCGATCCGGGCGCAGGCGAGCATGGCGATGGCCAGCTCGGGGATCATCTGCATGTAAACGCAGACGCGATCCCCCTTGCGGATGCCAAGATCCTTGAGGGCGTTGGCGGCCCGCTGAACCTCGACCTGCAATTGGCTGTAGGTGAAGGTGCGATTGTCGTGCGGATCGTTCCCCTCCCAAATCAAAGCGAGTTCATTGCCGTGACCACCCTCGACGTGCCGGTCCACGCAATTGTAACAGGCGTTCAGCTTGCCGCCCAGGAACCAGGCGATCTCTCCTTTGTGGTAATCCCAACGCCGCACCTCTTTCCACGGCTCGAACCAGCTGATCCGTTGCTTCGCCTGATCCGCCCAGAAGGCCTCGGGATCGCTCACGGATTGGTTGTAGAGAGTCCGGTAGTCGTCGTAGCTCTTGACGTGGGCTCTGGCGCTGAAGTGAGCCGGCGGCGCGTAGACCGGGACGTTCTCCGGATGGGTTGTCTCCGTGGGGATGCTCATGGGTACTTTTCGGGGAAAAGCCCTATTTCTCGGAGAAGGGCGCAAGCTTGACCAGCAAAAAAGCCGGGGAAAGGAGTCACCGGGGATTCCGAGACAGCAGATCCAGTCCGTCCTGCGCCAATTCGACGAATTCTCCGGGCTTTAGCGAAGGAGCGACCAGCATCCCAATCCGAACACGGACGAGTCGTTTCACCTTGTAGTCGAACTTCCCGCACATCAGGCGAATCTGGCGCTTGAGGCCTTGCTGGAGAACCATGGAAACCCAATTGCTCCCGATATTCTCGACCCGTTCCGCCCGGGCCGTGCCCTCCGGGGTATGCACTCCTTCGATGAATTTCTCGATGGTCTCCCGGTCCAGATGCCGGTCGAGAAGCACGTGATACTCTTTTTGAATCCGGTGACTCGGATGCGTGAGCGTCTGGGCAAGAGCGCCGTCGGAGGTGAGGAGGAGCAGGCCCTCGCTCTCCTTGTCCAACCGGCCCACGTAGTTCAAATGGAAATACTTCGGCGGCAAGATGTCGTAGATCGTCTTGCGGTCATGCGTGTCCTGACGCGTGCAGAGGTAGCCTTTCGGCTTGTAAAAGAGCAGGGTCTGCTCCTGCTCCCCACGGACACGTTTGCCATCGACCTTGACGGAATCTTCCGGACCGACTCGCGTACCCAGGCTTGTCACGATGTTGCCGTTGATGGTGACACGGCATTCCTCAATTAGAGACTCCACCTTGCGGCGAGAACCGAGACCACAGGAGGCGAGGAACTTGTTGATGCGAATGCCGCCGGACTCAGCCATAATCGGTACAAAAGTAAACCTCCACCAATTTCAGGGGGCGGCAACAAGCCAAAACGATACCTGAGGCACGAAGAGCTGGTCAAAGCGGTTGAACCGGCAAAACCAACCCGGGGCGAAACTCGGCAAAGCCGAAATCAACCCTCGTGCTTGGTCTTGGGAATGCCGATCGGGCTGGTGCCCTCTTTCCACTGACCGCGTGAGCGGAGCAGCTTGATGCGCTCGAAACGCTTGAGGACGTTCCGCTTTTTGCCGGATCCCGAAGCTCCTTTAAGGCTGTTGTGTTGCGACATGCTGAGGCTCCCTGGCTATTGAAGGGCCGGAACTCTATCGGCGACCGGTGGAAATGCAAACGCAAATCATGCCCGATCTTCCGACAATTTCCGTATACCCGTTACTTTGTGGGTGATACGGGGGGCTTTTGCGCCACCGCTTGATCGAATCGATAGTACATCGACTCGTATTTCTTGCGAAGCGCATCGACTTTCTGTTGCTGCACATCGACCGACTTTTGGGTCTCGGTCTTCTCCTGAAGGATGGAAGCCACCGAAGTCTCCTTGTCCCGCGTCAGCTTCGTCCGCTCCGCGATCACCTTGGGCGTCTCTTCGGCGGTTTGGGTCGCCTTCTGCACTTCCATGGCGGTGGATTCCACTTTCGTGAAGGTTTCACTAATCGTTTTCTGAATCTCCGGCATCTTCCCAGAAATGGTGCGCAGGCTGGTTTCATCCAACGGCTCTGCACCGTCCGGCATCGGGCTGCTCCCGCCCTTCAAGATGCCGTTGACCGTCCGGGCCGCGAAGAGCGCCAGACCGCTCTCGACCACCTGGTCCTCAGCCGTTTCGATGAATTGGGTTCCTTTCTCGATCGTAGACTTTGCCGCGACAAGGGTTTGCTCGGCCTGGGCCAACGCCTGCTTGGCTTGATCGCGCTCTGCTAAGGCGGCGCTCGCCTTTTCATCCAGAGAGATCATCTCTTCACGATAGTTGCCCAGAGTCTCTTTTTCACCGTGCAGCGTGAGATTGACCTCGGCAGCCGCCCATTTGTCGACCTGGTATTGGGCAAAGCGGATGTCCACTTTTGCCTTTTCCTGCTTGGCGCGCACGGCGGATTCCGCCTGGGCCAATTGATTGAGCCGATCCCCAGCCGCCTTGGCGGCAGCTTCCTTGGGCGCGATGCCTGCATCCGCAGCGGCGAGCGCTTTCTTGGAGGCATCGAATTTGGCATGGACCGCAACCGCTTCCTTCTTCGCGGATTCGAGAGTGGCAAGAGCAGCCGCCGCCACTTTTCCAGCCCCCGTCGGATCCTTCGGAAGATTCGCCGCGACAAGTTCGATCGCCTTGGCTTCCCGCTCCAGTTGGGGAATCTGGACTTTGGAGTCAGCAATGGACTTGTCGAGTGCGGTGATTTTGGCACCCGCCTCGCGACGCTTCACATCGGCCTGAGCGAGTAGGCCCTCGGCCGCGGTCAAGGCGGCCTTCGCCTGGGCCAGCTGGTTCTTCAGGTCCGCATTGTCCGGCAGTTGATCCACCTGCATCTGGAGCATCTTGACCTTCTGCTCCGCCTTGGCCTTCTCTCCGGACTGGGCCTGCAGTTTTTGCTCCAAGACAGGGAAGTCTTTCCGTAACACGGCGACTTCGGCGGTCTGCCGGGTCACTTCCGCCGTGCGATCCGCCATAGCTTTGCGCTTGGCCGCAGCTTCGGCTGTCTTCGCCGCAATGGCATTCTGTCCGACCGCAGCCGCATTGCGAGCCTCCGCCAGCTTCGTTTCCGCTTGTTTCACCAACGTATCGGCTTTGGCTACAAGTTGCTCACCGGCCTTGACGGAAGCCTCCGCAGCCACCTTGGCGGCACGCGCAGCGGCCAGCGCCTTGTTGGCGTCGTCTGCGGGCTTGCGGCCGGCCGCCGTCGCTTGGACTGCTTTGGCGATCTCTGCATCGAAGGTCGGCAACAGCGCCGTTAGCTTGGCGATGCTTTCCTTGGCGCGCTGTTGTTGCACCTGGATCGGCGGCGGATTGCTGATCAATTCGCCGGCCTTGGCTCCGTCCGCGACGTTCCACACCACCAGCGAGCCGTTCCAGTCGCCACTGATGATTCGTTTGCCATCCGAGGTGAAGGTGACCGCCGTGACGATGTCGCTGAAGCCAGTGATCTCCCGCTGCAAGGCACCATTGAGATCCCAGATTTTCACTCGGTTGTCCCGTCCGCAGGTGACGATCTTGGAGCCGTCTGGAGAGAAATCGATATCCTGAGCGCCGCCCGGATGAGCGGCCCACTTCTTCAGGTTCGTCCCCTTTTGCATTTCCCAGGTGGTGACCTGTCCGTCCTCACTACAAGCCGCGAGGACGTTGGAATCCGCCCGCCAGCTGATCCCGGTGACCGCAAGCTGGTGCGCCTTCAATTCATAAAACTCAATCCCGCCATCTGCCTCCCAGACATAGAGGTCACCGGTCCGGCCACCGGAGGCCAGGAGCACTCCATCGGGACTGTATTCCAATTCGAGCAACCAATCGGGATGCTTCTTGATCGAGTGGAGTTGTTCCCCACTCTGGGTGTCGTAGATCTTCAAATTCCGGCCGGGCCCGCCCAACGCCACACGACCGTGATCCGGGCTGATGTCCGCAGCCAGCGCAGTGTCGAACTCTTTGCCGACTTCGATCACGCGTTCTCCGGTCTTGACGTCCCAGGCGACCGCTTTGCCGAACTTCCCGCCACGACCACCGCCCGCCACGATCAGGGAACCATTGGCGCTAAAGGAAATGTCCTCGGGGAAACCCTCCGGAAAGGCCAGAATGCCCACAAGATCAAGGTGTTCCGACTCGTAGAGCAGCACCTGCTTCTGGCCGCCGATGGCCACCAAAGGGGCCCAAGGACTGGCGGCGATCGCGGTGATCGCATTGGATCGCACAGTCACCACCTCCGGCTGAAGCAAGACGTGCTCGGGCATGGCCGGATCCTTGGGACGACCGGCACCGACCTCGACCGTGGCCGCCAGGGTTGGACCGCTCGACTTTTTCGCCTTGCTCTCCTTGGTTTCGAGCAAGCCGCCTTCGACCCATTTCCGAAGAATCGCGATCTTGTCGTCGGAGATCTTGGGCTTGTTGGGCGGCATGTAGGGCTCTTCCGCATGCGTGCAAAGGGTGACGATCCGGCTGCTATCGGGATTCCCCGCCTTGGCGATGGCTCCGCCCGACCCACCGGACATCGTCGCGCTGTAAGAGGTCAGGTCCAGGCCACCTTTGGCCTCGTCCGGGTTGTGGCAGTTCAGGCAAGCGCTCTCCAGCACCGGCATGACATGGTCCACAAACGTGATCTTTTCTGGATCTGCGGCGCTAGACGTCCCTATCGCCGCGGACAGGAACAAGCTTCCGCCAAAAGTAAGGAAGGCGCTTCCAGAGAGGGTGATTTTCATGTCGAGGAATCAGGGGCCGAAACGACATTTCTGTCCAAAAGCCGAGCCCGGAGGAATTAGAGGAGGGACTCAGCGTATTGTTCAATACGGCCCGTTGCAAGCACGCGACGCAGCGTCAGGGCTTTTCGCCAAGTTGAGGGTAGAGACAAACTTCCTTGTTCCCCGCCCGGCCAGGGGAAGCCCCCCCCGCCGGATCACCTCCCGTCCACGAGTCCCCCAATGCCTCCCAGAATGGAGCCCTCATCGACCACCGATCCACCCGTGTTCATCTGGGGAGCCGCGCGGAAGATCCGATCCGCGAGCCGCGAGAACGGCAAGCTCTGCAACCAGACCGTGCCCTGCCCCCGCAAAGTCGCGAGAAAAAGCCCTTCCCCACCGAAAATCATCGATTTCATGTTCCCGGCCCGCTCGATGTCATACTGCACGCCGTCGTCGAATGCGACGATGCAACCGGTATCCACCCGGAGCACTTCCCCGCGCAACTCCCGGCGAATCACAGTGCCGCCGGCATGAAGGAAGGCGAGCCCGTCTCCGCTGAGCCGCTGGAGAATAAAGCCCTCGCCCCCAAACAAACCAGCCCCGAGCCGCCGCTGGAAGGCGATGCTGATTTGGGTTCCCTTCGCGGCGCAGAGGAAGGAATCCTTCTGGCAAATGATGTCACCAGCGACCTGGCTCATGTCCACCGGGACGATCTTGCCCGGATAGGGCGCGGCGAAGGCGACCCGGCGCTTCTGAGCCCCGTTGTTCGTAAAGTGGGTCATGAAGATCGACTCCCCCGTCAGCATGCGTTTGCCGACATTGAGCAACTTGCCCATGATCCCCTCGTTCGGGTTGGAGCCGTCGCCCATCTTCGTCTCGAAGCTGATCCCGTCCTCCATGTAGTTCATCGCCCCCGCTTCGGCCACCACGGTTTCGCCGGGGTCGAGTTCCACCTCGACCAACTGAAGGTCGTCGCCAAACACCTCGTAATCGACCACATGACAGCGGCGCGCAGCATGACCCGGCGCGCCGGGAAGAGACGGAAGCGGAGGCGGCTGACTAGTGGAAAAGACCTGGGGAAGGACTTCGGCGGCAGGGGCCCACCCGGTCATTCCTGGGCACCAGAGGAGCGTCTGCGGGGTGATCTCCCCCGTTCGAGCCAACTGACGAAGCTGCTCCTCAGAGGTCTGCTCCGCATTCCCTCCCGCCGCCATGTAATGCCATTGCACCATGAAGCCATTATCTGGTGCCAAAACTCCCCAGTCAATCGCTACCCCTCCACCTCTGCGGGAGCTGCGGACTGAAAAACGGCTCGTGAAAAATCTGACGGCTCCGTGATCCTAGGCTTGCTTCAAGACCAGCGAAATGCTTTTGTTTAGGTTTAACTGAAAATCTATATCACTTGATGATCCCACGCCTGCGGGCCTCCCCCCAATCATCCAAGTGATCAAATCGTCTTGGCGACTCTCCCCCAGGGAAACGTCAAAATTCCGCGCCCTTCCTTTCATGCCACCCGAGATTCGCACGCTCTCCCTTCTCCTCTTTGCTTCCGTGGTCACGGCCCAATCCCCAGCAGTCGATGCTCCAGGATCGCTCCCCAAGATCATCTGGCAGCCGGTGCTCGACTTCGGTGCAATTCCTCACGCGGGTCCCGTCACCTCCGTAAACCCATTCGTCAGCTACACCCACCTGGGAACGGACTTCGGCTTCCATGGTCCGGCGGAAAGCCTCCTCAACTGGTCGAACGGACAAATCGAAGCCGACCTTACGGGACTCGATCTTTGGGCTGGCATGTGGTATTCCCTGGAAGGCATGGCGGCTTCCACCGGAGAGTCCCTCGACTTCGCCGCCCCCTACCCTGCCCCGGTCCGCCCCGCCAGTCAGCCGAAGATCACCAAAATCGCCGTCCAAGCCAGGGGCCACGGCCAACTCAAACTAGAAATCAAGAGCCCTGGTGAGGATCTGCTCTGGGAGCACAGATTCAGTCTGGCGGACACCGATTCCCCGGCGCTAGAGATTGAGGTAGACCCGTTGGTCCTGCGACGCGCCAAATTCCTCCTCTGGACCGCCGAGCCCAGCTCCCGGATCGTCCTCAACAAGGTCGAGCTCGGAGTGGAAACGGGTTCCACAACAGTCGATGACTTCGCTTTGCGGGCCTCCTTTGCGAAGCTGGCTCGTTGCTATTCCCAGGGAACCGGGCTGCTCCGGGATCGAGCCCACGTCCCGCACGGAGCCTTCGATAGCATCCCCGCGTCTGGATTTTTTGCCCTGGCCACTGCCGCAGTCAGCGCCCCGGAGATCGGCCTCGTCAGTCCGGAAGCCGCCCGCCGGATTCTCCACGAGGTGGCGGACACGCTCATGGCCATCGACACCGCCCATGGCCTCTTGCCCCATTTCGTGCGGGAAACCAACGGCGTGCACATCATCCATCCCGGTACTGAATATAGCTCGGTGGACACGGCGATCGCCTACCAGAGCTTGCTCCTGGCGGCTGCGATCCTCGGCGACGCCGAAGTCATGGCCCGCGTACTCTCCGCCATTCAAGAGATCGATTTCGCCACGCTAACCCTTCCGGATGGCACCATCAGCCACGGGATGCGCGAGGATGGCAAAACGGTGATCCCCTACTCGTGGCGCGACTGGGGCGGCGAAAGTGCCCTGGTGGTCCTCCTCCGTGCCTTGGCGGATCCGACGGCGCCCGCTGCGATGATGGCGAACACCGGGCACCCTTGGCAGGGCACCGGCTTCATCGCCGAAATCCAAAGCCTATTTCATCCAGACTTTGCTCAGCCCATCCCCGATGCCCTCGGCGTGAATTGGCTGACCGTTCGCCGGTCACACCTCGCCGCACAGAAACAGTATTGGCCGAAACATCATCCCGAGTGCACGGCCGCCAAGCTGAACCTCTATGGACTCTCCGCAAGCGAGTCGGTCACCGGCACCAGCTACCAAGTCAACGGCGTCGATCTCACCGGTCAAGATTCCCTGCAGCCCCATTACCTGATGATGTCCGCCGCCCTGGACCCGGACCCTGCTCTGGTTCGGGCAAGCTTACGCCAGCTCCTGGACAACGGCTGGCTCGCCCCTTGGGGCATGGTGGAGACATTCTCTGCGGACGGCCATCAGTATCTCCCCATGATCGGTTCCCTCAACGCCGGCTTCGAGGCTCTCGGCGCCTACCATTTCGTGACCAACTCCCGCCAGGAGCGCAACGTGATTTACGACGCCAGCCGCTCCTTACCGGAAATGCGCGCGGCCATGCGCGTGTTCTACCGCTGAAGCTCCACGAAGGGCTCGATGTGGATCGACGCATCGAGAATCCCCAGATCCGCCGCCAACAAGGCGTCCTTGACCCGGTGCGCGATATCATGACCGACCCGGACGCTCAGGTTGCCATCGACCACGACATGGATATCGACGAAAAGAATCAGCCCGCTGCGCCGGACCAGACATTTGTCGATCGCCCGCACTCCTTCTAAAGACCCGGCGATTTCCCGGACGCGGTCGATCACTTCTTTCGGCGGAGAAACATCGAGAATTTCCCGCCAAGCGGAGTGAAACAAGCGGGTGCCGTTGAAGGCGATCACCCCAGAGGCAAAGAGAGCGGCCCAATCGTCCGCCGCTTCGAAGCCCGGACCGCCCAGCAACGCGATCCCGATTCCAATGAACGCGGCGATCGAGGTCAGGGCATCCGAGCGATGGTGCCAAGCGTCCGATTTCATCGCGCCACTACGGATCGTTTCCCCGGTCTGAAACAGTTTCCGAAACATGAACTCCTTGGACACAACCACCACGACGAGCACCGCCAAGGTGAACGGCTCCGGCAAATGATGCGGCACGAGGATTTCCCGGATGCTTTGGATCGCAATCGCGATCGCCGCGCCAAACAGCGTCGTGGCCACCGCCAACGCCGAGAGCGATTCGGCCTTCCCGTAGCCGTAAGGATGCCGTTCATCAGCGGGTTGGGAGGCGAGCTGCAGCCCCCCGAGGACAACCATCGAACTGATGATATCGAGCATCGATTCGATGCCGTCCGCGATGAGGGCGTAGGAGTTCCCCAGGAAACCCGACACCACTTTGACGATCGCCAAGACGGTGCTGGCGACAATCCTGAGAAGCGTCGCCCGGATTCCCTGGGCGGCCGCATTTTGCAGGACCTCTGATGCCTTGGCACTCACGATGCCAGGGTTCCCTCAACTTCCCCTCCCCGCCAGTCCCAACTCTCCGGATTTGCCCGCTTACCGTTCTTGAATGATGAACAAACCGGACTGCGTCTTGAGGAGGTAACTCCCGCTGACGAGGTCTTGGTCCTGGAGCAGCACACCGCCAAAGCGGACATTGATCCCGTTCAGCGTATCCACACAGGAGCCGGTGAGCAGTCCCGTTTTGGCGTTGAAGGTCAAGGTGATCTTCTCAGGGCCGGGGTAAACCAGTTTATTGGCCTCCGTCCAGGTAGCCACCCGATCGAAGTCCTCGTCAACACTGGCAGACAACGCGGGTCCGGCGAACCGCAGCCAGACGTTGTCGACCAGGGCGTCGAGACCAGCGACGGCCCGGCTCCCCGTCAACGGAGCGGTATAACGGCTCCCAGCGACTGGCCGCGTCACCGCAAAGCCAGAGGGGTAGATGGCGATCGGGGCCGCGCCGCTCACTTTCTCCCAGCGCCATTCGCCATCCAGATCGGTCAGGCCACCAGCGTTCTCGCGGAAGGTCAACCGTCCCGCCACGAAGCCTTGAGGAACCCTCCCATAAAGGCCGCGATGGAAGGTCCATTCTGCGGTGGGAGTCCCGGCATCGTCGTATCTTCGTCCCACAAATCCAGCGAGGGTGACCTTCGTGCCATCGGCCAGGGTGACGAGACCGGTGCAGTTGCCGAGGTAACTGACCGACACCGTGCCATACCCGTCGCCACCCGGTTCCACGGCGGGATCAATGCCGTCGGGAGCACAGACCACCATCGTGTAGGCGCCGCCTTCCAGGGCGGGATTCAGCTTGGTGTAGAGCGGTTGACGGTGGGCGACCAATGTATGGGTCACGCCGTCCACCGTGGCACTGCCCTCAAAACCAAAGTCCGAACCATCGCCTTTCGTGAGGACCAATCTGAAGTCGATGGGAGTCAGCGTGAGACCGCGAGAGATCAAGAGCGCCAAGCTGCCGTCCGGCAGGAGCGAGCCGCGGATGGTGTAGGATTTTCCTTGGATCCACAACGTCCCGGAAACCGCGCCAGCTGCGGTCAAGCGAAGGTTCTCGACGGCGCCGGTCACCTCGTTTGCGGAGACGAGCATTCCGTGGAAGAGCCCGGCTGCTGCCGCTTCGAGGACCGATCCACTCGTCGAACGAGCCGCAGCGGGTGTCCCCGGTTTGCGAATCCTGGCGAGAACCGGAGGCGCTTCGCTCCCCGGATAAGTGAACATCGTCCCGGGCAGAATGCGGACTGCACCCGCCGAACCGGCCCAGCTAAAGACACCGCCAACCAGGCCTTGCTTTTGGAATGCCGCACCCGTGAACGCGACAGAGCGGTTGCTGGTGGGGTCGAGGAACGAGCCAGTGACCGAACCCGTTTTCGCCGAGGCGCTTCCAGACAGCTTCTGCTGACCGTAGTGCATCAGCGTATTGTTGGGCAGCCAAGAGAGCACCCGATCAAGCGAGCCAGAGTCGGCCAGCGGGGCGGTCGGACCGATCAAGGACAGCTCCGCGTTGTGATATTGGTTCTGGAGTTGAGTCAAAACTCGCTGACCGGCGACTGGGGGAACGAACACGCTCCCAATCGCCCCGACGCTGCGACGGAAGCCGCCCGCATAGAGCAACTCCCGCGGCGGGATCCGGGTGTCCTCACCCTTGAGCCATTGGAAAACGCCGTCGCAGTCACTGATTTCCTCCAAATCACGAAACGAGATCCGCCCACCAATCAGCCCCTTGCCAGGCGAAGATGCGTAGAGCTCCGCAAAAACGTGCGCTTGTCCGTGCGCGGAGAGGTAAGCGGTTTCCGTAAATGCGGAACCGTCACCAAGCTTTCCAGTCAGCTTCAGGACGCCCGCTGCGTCAAGCGTCGCCGTGGCCCAACCGTCGCCACCGGGTTCATCGTCGCCCCAACCCGGCTCCGAAGGAAGTAGGAACGTGTATGTGCCCACCTTGGCCACCGATTCCAGCAGAGGATTGTTCTTGGCATGAAACGGAGCCCGCAGCAGATCCGCCCGGGTCACGAGACCGTTCCAGGTAATGGTGCCACGCAGGGCTTCGCCATTGCTCGACTGGCCCGGCTGGACTGGCTCGGTGCGGATTAGTTGCAAATCGACCACCAAATCGCCTCCGGAGCGTTGCGACGAGGTGAGGCTAAGCTGCCCACTGGAGTCCATGGAGCCGCGCAACGTGGCTGAGGCGTTCTTGAGCCGCACCGTCCCGGAAACCGCCCCACCCAAGACCGAGCCAGTGGGAGGAGCGCTGACTTTCAGAGCACTGACCACGCCCACGATCGTTTCCCCATCGGTCGCATCCCGCAGCAGACCGTCATACACCCCGACGCCGTCGGTGTTCCACGCGATGTCCACACCTTCCGGCGACTCAACCTCGGCTTCGACATCATCAAGATGCTTTCCGGCCCGGGGATCCAAGACCAGGGTTCCCGTCGCGCTTCCTTGGTAAAGTGCCTCGTCCACCGTCGCCACCACCGCATAGCTGCCCGGTGCAGCCGGCGCGGCTCCGCCTCCATCATAGGTCACCAGGACAGTGAGGCCCGGCGGATTGGTCACAGTCGTCACGCTGACGGGCGTCCCGTTAGGGGCTTGGTAGAGTCCGGACAATCCGACCACCGACATGGCGCGGCTGACGGTAAAGCTGCGGGTCACCGCCGGGGCGGCTTCATAGTTTGCGTTGCCTTCCTCGGAAGCGGTGACACTGACCTGCCCCGCCCCAGTGAAGGAGAGGACATTGCCGCCACTGATCGTCGCTGGACCGGCGGTGACCGCGAAGGTGACCGGGTTCCCAGATCCGCCGCCCGCAGCGCTGAGCGGGACCGTCGCCGTTGCCACTTGATTGGGGATGGAAGGGAAGTTGATTGCCTGCCCCGCCTTGGCGACCACCAGCGTCCCAGTGGCACTCGCCTGGTAGATGGGATCATCGATCGTGGCCGTCACCGCGTAGCTACCGGCACCCGCCGGGGCTTCCGGCGCGCCGTCGTAGGAAATCACCACCACTTTTCCGGCCGGAACGGTGGTAGCGGACACGGTCCTGGCGGTGCCATCGTAGGTTTGCGACAACCCGCCCAAGGTCAAGGTCGCCTCCGCCTTGGTCACTGTGAAGGTGCGGATTACGTCCGGTGGCGCTTCGTAATTCGCGTTACCCACCTGCGATGCCGTGATGCTGACTTGGCCAGCGGTCGTAAATGTTAAGGAGTCACCCGTGATCACGCCGGGACCGCTTGTGACTGCAAACGTCACCGGAATGCCTGAACCTCCGCCGGTGGCGCTCAGCGAGACCGTAGCGGTGGCGAGTTGATCAGGGATCGCCGCGAACGCGATCGCCTGCGCCGCTTTGGCTACGACGAGCGTTCCGGTGCTGCTTCCCTGATAACGCGCATCATTGACCGTCCCGCTGATCGCGTAACTGCCCGCAGCCACCGGCGCCTGCCCGCCGCCGTCGTAGGTCAGATCGACTGTCAGGCCCGGGGGAACCGTGGTCGCGGAAACGGTCCGGGCGGACCCGTCGTAGGTTTGGCTCAACCCCGCCAGGGTGATCGTGGCGGACGCTTTGGTCACCGCAAACGTGCGAATCACGTCTGGAGCGGCTTCGTAGTTGCCATTGCCGGTCTGGGAAGCCGTGATCGTGACCTGTCCCGCCGCAGTGAAGGTCAGGGAATTGCCATCGGCAAGCACGCCGGGTCCGCTCGTGACCGCAAGCGTCACCGCGTTCCCGGATCCGCCGCCCGTGGCGGTCAAGTTTAACGTAGCGTTCGCGAGTTGATCGGGAATCACGGCGAAGCTGATCACCTGGCTTGCTTTGGCTACGACGAGGGTGCCGGTGGAACTGCCCTGATAACGCGCATCATTGACCGTTCCGCTGATCGCGTAACTGCCCGCATCCACCGGCGCCTGCGCACCGCCGTCGTAGGTCAGATCGACGGTCAGGCCCGGCGGAACCGTGGTCGCGGACACGGCGCGAGCCGTCCCATCGTAGGTTTGGCTCAAGCCGACCAGGGTGATCGTAGCGTTTGTCTTGGTGACGGCAAACGTGTGGATCACGTCCGGTGCCGCTTGATGATTCGCGTTGCCCGCCTGCGATGCCGTGATGCTGACTTGCCCAGCGGTCGTGAAGGTTAGGGAGGCACCCGCGATCACCCCGGGTCCGCTTGTGACCACGACCGTCACCGGACTGCCTGAACCTCCGCCGGTGGCGCTCAGCGAGACCGTAGCGGTGGCGAGTTGATCAGGGATCGCCGCGAACGCGATCGCCTGAGCCGCTTTGGCTACGACGAGCGTTCCGGTGCTGCTTCCCTGATAACGCGCGTCATTGACCGTCCCGCTGATCGCGTAACTGCCCGCAGCCACCGGTGCCTGCGCACCGCCGTCGTAGGTCAGATCGACCGTCAGGCCAGGCGGAACCGTGGTCGCGGACACGGTGCGAGCCGTCCCGTCGTAGGTTTGGCTCAAGCCGACCAGGGCAACTGAAGCGTTTGCCTTGGTCACAGCAAACGTCCGAACCACATCCGACGCCGGATTGTAGTCTTCGTTGCCGGCCTGGGAGGCGAGAATGGTCACCTGACCCGCCCCGCTGAAGGTGAGCGAATTGCCCCCCGAAATCACGCCCGGTCCACTGCTGACGGAGAAGGTGACGGGATTTCCGGAGGCCCCACCCGTCGCGCTCAAGGCAACCGTGCTCGTGGCCAGTTGATCGGAGATTTCCGGGAACGTGATCGTCTGATCAAGCTTCGGCGTCTCGAGCCCGATCGTGTAATCCGGGACGGACGGGTCATCCGAAAAGAGATGGAGGGTAGCTACCTTGCGCCCGACCGATGCCCGATTGAAGACGACTTCCAGGTTGGCGATATCATTTCCGAAGAGGACGGACTGGGACAAAGACCTGGCCTGGAACTCGGCGGCATCCCGCCCGGTGATGGAGTAGCTGGAAATCGCCAACCGGTTCGTCCCACGGTTTTCCAGGGTGAGGGTGTAGGTCTTGCTCGCTCCGATCGAGACCGTTCCGAAGTCGAGCGCCGAAGCGGCGCTGGCCTGAGGCGTGCCGGCAGGATAGGATGCCAGCATTTGGGCTGGGGCGGTTTCGACCACGTTGAACAGTTCCGTGCCGGTGGACGGATGCACCCCTGTGAAAAAGAGCCGTGAGCCCACTGCGGTGAGCGCAGTTGCCTGCGAACTCACCGAACCGGCATAGAGGTCAGAGGCCAGCACGGTGCCGCCGGTGGTTCCATCGCTCTTCCAGAGTTCCCTGCCGTTCACGCCGTCATCCGCCGTAAAGTAGAGGACGTTCCCCATTCGGACCAGTTGGGACGGGCTGGACGAACCGCTTCCAGAGAGGATATCCTTGAGGAGAACGGTGCCAGCGGTGGTCCCATCCGACTTCCAGAGTTCCCGACCATTCAAACCATCGTCCGCCGTGAAGTAGAGCGCTCCTCCCATCGCCACGAGCGAAAAAGCAGTGGAGGAGAAACTACCGGACCGGATATCCTTAACGAGCACCGTTCCGCCCGAGGTGCCGTCTGATTTCCACAACTCATTGCCGGTTGATGCGGAGCCGGTCGCAGCGAAGAACAGGGTCGAACCCACCGCCGTGAGGCTGGACGGGTTCGATGCACTGGCCCCGGCAAAGATCGAAGCCACCTGGGTCGTTCCCGCTTCCGTTCCGTCCGTCCTCCAAAGTTCCGCGCCGTCGGCTGCGGTGGTGGCGGTGAAATAAAGGTCACCGTTCATGACCGTGAAGTTTGCGGGGCTTGAGTTGCTCCCACCCGTGTTGATGTCCTTGACCCGGCGGGTTCCCATGGCGGTGCCGTCGCTAAACCAGAGTTCGGAGCCCGTCGTGGAGTCGGTGGCACGGAAGTAGAGATTTCCCTTATAGTTGAACAAGAAGCTGGGACTAGAAGAAGACGCCCCAGACAAGATGTCCACTAGCTGAGCAGTGCCGACTGCGGTCCCGTCCGTTTTCCAAAGTTCGGTCCCGGCGGTGCCATTGTTCGCAGAGAAGTAGGCCTGGCTCCCCAAGGTCACGAAGTTGGCTGGGCTTGAACTCGAGAAACCCGAAAAGATATCCAGGAGCAAATTAGTCCCGGCGGAAGTGCCGTCGGACACCATCAGCTCCGTGCCTGAGGTCGATGTGATTGCCGCGAAAATGAGGTTGGTTCCGATCGCGGTCATTTCGTTTGGGAAACTGCTAGACGAGAGGCTGTTGATGTCCTTAACCATGAGCGTATTGGAGCTAATCCCTCCGCTCCGCCACAACTCCGTTCCGTTGACGTTGTCGTTCCCACCAAAATAGAGCGTTCCGTTGACATTGCGCAGTTGACCGAACGTGCTGGAACTTGATCCGGTCACCATATCGCCCACTGGCACTGTGCCCGCCGTGGTTCCGTCGCTGCGCCAAAGCTCCTGGCCGGTTGCACCGTCGTTGGCGGCGAAAAGGAGGACGCCGTTCATATCCACCAGTTGGACGGGGACGGCGGTGCCGGAGCCGGGCGCGATGTCCCGGACTTGGACCGTTCCCAGGGCGGTCCCGTCCGTCTTCCAAAGCTCCCTGCCCAGGGGAGAGAAGGCCGAAAAGAAAAGGGTGGAACCCACGATCCGGAAGTTTTGCGGGGTCGAAGCGAATGAACCAGCGTAGATGTCCACCAGCATGACGGTTCCGGCGTCCGTGCCATCACTGGTCCAAAGTTCGGACCCACTGACGCCGCCATTGGCCGAGAAATAGAGGCGCCCGCCGTAAACGATAGGAGAAGCGAAGCTGGAGCCCGTGGTTCCGGGATTGATGTCTTTCACCTGGGTGGTTCCCGCACTGGAGCCGTCCGATCGCCAAAGCTCCAGACCGCTGGCGGTGGTCGTCGCCGAGAAGTAGAGCACCCCGCCCGTACTGATGAGGTTGTTGGGATTGGAACTGGTGCTGCCAGCTTCGATATCCTTCACCATGGCGGTTCCACCGGCGGTGCCATCGGATTTCCAAAGCTCAAAGCCATTCGTCGGGGTGGGCGCGACGAAGAACAGGGTGCTGCCCACCACCGTCAGGTTGATGGGGCCGCTGTGAGAGGTGCCCGCATAGGTTTCCAGGACCATTTGCGTCCCCCCGGCGGTGCCATCGGTTTTCCACAGTTCCGGGCCGGCGGTCGCGGTGGTCGCATTGAACAAAATGGTGCCGTCCAGGTTCGTGAAACCAGTTGGAGAAGAGCTGGATGTCCCAATATTGATGTCCGAGACCAACACCGTTCCCGCTTCGGTTCCGTTAGACTTCCAGAGTTCCCGGCCCGCGCTCGTGGTGGAAGCGCTAAAGTAAAGAGTCGTGCCCACCGCAGTCAGAGAAGTCGGCGCGGACGAGGTGAACCCTGTGGCGATATCACTGACCATTTGCGTGCCCGCCACGGTGCCGTCCGTCACCCAAAGCTCGGTTCCTTCCGCCGTCGTGGTGCCGGTGAAATAGGCCAGGCTGCCGATTCGCGCTAGCGGCGTTGACGTAGACCCTGAGGGGCCTGGGTTGATGTCTTTGAGCAAATAGGTCCCCGCAGCGGTGCCATCGCTGCGCCACAGTTCGGTTCCCTGCAACGGAGTGGTCGCATAGAACAAGACATAACTTCCCATGGAGAAGGCGTTAAAGGGGTTCAACCCGGCGGCCGCTGAACTGATATCCGAAACTAATTCCACGCCACCGCCCACGCTCGCGCCTGTCCCGGTGAGCGTGATCACAAAGCTCGGCGTATCCGGATCGTTGCTGGCGATCGTCAGGGTCGCCGCCCGGGTTCCCGGTGCCCCGGGGGCAAAGGTGACGTCGAGGAAAGTGGTCGCCCCCGCCACCAGGGTCGTGGCGGTGGGAGTGCCCAGGGTAAACTCACTGGCCTGGGGACCGGTGACGGTACGATTGCCCAGCGTTAAGTCTAGATTGCCGGTATTCCGGATCAAAAAGCGCCGCACCGATCGCGCGGGTGCCAACACGGTGCCGAAGTCCACGCTTGCGCTGCCGCTGGCTAAGTCTGTGCCCTCCGGCTGCTGCACCACCATGTTGGGAGCGCTTCCCGGCGGCAGGAGAACGGTCAAGGCAAGCTGCGTGGAGAAAGTGTCCCCGGTGGAGGAGAACATTCTCTCGTTGGTATCAACTGTCGAGGTGAGGGTGGCGATGCGCCCACCGAGAGCAATCTGGCTTCCCGCCGTCGCTGCGGCGGAGGAAAGAAAGGCAGTGTTTAAGGGAATGACCACCGTCGTTCCATTGTCCGCCAATGACACCGGTTTGGTCGTATAGCTTGTTCCCTCTCCCAAATCCGTAAAGGCGGCGAGGCCACCCGTTCCGGCGATGAGCGTAGCAATCGATGTGGTGACCTGGTGAAACTGGAGGGTTTCGCTCGCGTCTACACTGATGTAACCGTTGGAAGGATTACCAAGACGGAGTTCCGCCGACGTGATCGTGGCGCCTGGAGGCAGGGAAGGGATACCGAAGACGAAGAATGAGCGGTAGTTTCCAGCGCCGTTGTAGCCGGTCAGGTAGTTTGTATTTGTCGTCGTGTGCACTCCGCCGCCATCGTACCAACCCCGGTCCGCTGCGGTAACGACGTAGGTCGTGTCTCCGGTGCCGGCGATGGAGATCGTGAGGAGCTGACTGTCCGATCCGTCCACGTTGAAGGCGGTGATCTGGAACTGCCCACTGCCACCCGTCGTGGGGGTGCCGGAGATAAGACCAGTAGCGGTGTTCAACGTCAGTCCAGCGGGCAGGGTAGCGCTTGAGAAGGAGGTGGCCGGATAGCTCGTGGTGATCTGGTGCGAGAAAGCCTGTGCGGCCAATCCGTTAACCGCGTCCGGACTGGTGATTAAAGGGAGGGGGCTAACGATGGAAATCGCAAGCAACTGGGTGGCGGAGCCATTGTCGTTGGTCGCGGTAAGCAAAACCCGGCTGAATCCCTCGGCGGTGGGGGTGCCGGAGATCAGGCCGGTCGAGGTGTTCAGAGTCAGCCCTGATGGCAGCGCGCCACTGCTGAACGAGGTGGCGGGATGGCTCGTGGTGAGCTGGTGGGAGAACGGCCGGTTCACGACGCTCAAGACCGAGGCCGGGCTGGTAATCACCGGAGCGCCGTAGGTGCCGAGGAACTCGACGTCATCGATGTTCCAACCGGAATACGCGTATGCGCCAGACGTCACCTGATATCCCCACCGCACATAGACGGTAGGTTGATTGTCGGCAATCGCGGCGAGGTCATATTCCACGGTGGTCCAGGCAGCGTCCGCGATTTCGCTGGTCCCGTTGCTCCAAAGTGAGGTCCAGGTCGTGCCGTTGGTGGACACTTCGATGGTCGCGGAAACCCACGGCTGGTAATCCGTATTGATTCATCGCTTGAAGCGCAGCTTCGTGCTGGTGGTTCCGCTGAAATCAAGCGGCCCAGTGGTGAGATAATAGGGCCCGCCAACGACGATCGAATAATCACCCCCCAAATTCACCCCAAACACATTGGTTCCCGTGGCACCCGCGCTCGGATCGGGGTTGCCTGGCCCGGCGCCGCCCGAACCCGTCGGCGTTCCGAACGCCCACTCGCCTTGCCGGGTCCAGCCAGGATCAGTGTTCAGCGCGAAACTATAGGCCGCCGGGGCGGCGATGGTGATGGTAAGGAGTTGGGTAACGGAGCCGTTCGCATTGCTGGCGGAGACCTGAATTTGAGTGGTTCCCACCGCCGTAGGCGTTCCGGAAATCAATCCGCTGGTCGTGTTCAGACTCAGCCCAGCGGGAAGACTGCCGCTGACGCTGAACGACGTCGCCGGATTGTTGGTGGTGATCTGATGCGCAAACGGTTGGTCCCGAACTCCCGCGACCGAATCGGAACTCGTGATCAGAGGACGGGAATCGATGCCTCCCAGTTCAAACTCAAGCGCCCAAGAACCGATCGATCCGGAGAATCCGCCGGAATCGTCCGCGACAAACAATTTCCAGGTACCGTTGACGCTGCTTCCGAGTGCCGACAAGGACGTGCCGATGGCCCCTATCCCTCCGGGGGGCAATGGCTCGACGGCTTCATGGTTGGCGGGCCGGTAGCTCCCGGCTGAGATCGCGGTGGCGTCGGGGATAGTCGTCACGGCCGCATCGTCGAAAACGAGATCGATCGCGGACACTCCCGTGGAACCACCGGCGTCCGACATCACGGCGCAGACGCTACCGGACGGGCCCACCAGAAAGACGTCCAGATCATCCGGAGCGGTGTGCGTGACCCCGTAGAGCCTGACCCGGACTGCAGAGATAAGGTTGGCCAGGCCCGAGACGGCAATGGTCGATGGATACGGAGTAGCGTTTCCGGAGGCGGGAATTGCAATGTTCCCGGTGCCCGTGAAGGTCAGGGAGCTTCCGAGGGCGATCGTGAGGGTCAGCGATTGGCTGGCGCTACCGGACGCATTGGTCGCCGTAAGAAGGACTTCGCTGGTGCCAGGGCTGCCAGGCGTTCCCGAAATCAAGCCGGTGGCGGAGTTGATGCTCAAGCCCACCGGAAGCCCGGAAGCGGAGTAACTGGTGGGAGTATTGGACGCGACGATCTGGTAGGTAAACGGAATGCCGGTCAACCCGTTTGCGGTCAACGCGCTGGTAATCGCGGGATAGACGCTGTTGCTCAGCGTGAAGGACATTGTGCTTCCGGCGGTGCTGATGCTGGTGATCGAGTTGTTGCTCGGTGCGACCGTGCCTCCTTGATAACGATCCGTATTCGGCGTGGTGGCGGGAGTGATCGAGCTGACTCCTCCGCCCCGGTAGACGTCGCCCGCGTTGCCGCGGTTCAGTCCCTTCTCCTGTTCGTAAAGGCCGTCGGCTTGGAGGAGGGCGATCCGGTAATGATTGTTGTTCGAGGGCCAGCCGCTTTGTCCCGGATAGCCTTCGCTGTTGTTATTCGACTTGGCGAGATCGATATGCCAGATGGCCAAACCACCTTGCGGCATGACGTTCTCGAAACCAAAAGCCTGGCGGTTCTCGACCAGAAGATACTCGTTCGATGGATAGCCCGTGTTGATCCGGAAGATCGATTTGTTCGTTGCGACCCTTGGTGCGCTGATGGTTCCGCCGCTCACCACGGTGGGTGTGACCCAGCCAAGTTGGGCTTTGCACCAGGCCGAAAAATGTGGCGGATGCAACTGGGTCCCATCAAATCCCCACGAATTCGCCATCAGACAATAGGACCCGATCCCCTCGCTGGTTTGATCTGTGTCGTATAGATCCGGCAAACCGAAGAAGTGGCCCGTTTCATGGCAAATCACGCCGATTCGTCCGATCTCCGTTCCGCTCGTGCCCCAGAGGGCCGGCTCGGTATGGTAATCGTAAACCTTGACCTTGGTAGCGAGCGCGTTGTTGTCTTGCGTAGTGTAGAGGCCGCCCGGAACCTGCCAAAGCGACCACTTGTGTGACCAGATCCAATTGCCGCCCCCGCCGCCCCACTCAGCACCATAGCCGGAGTGAACAATATCGATCGCGTCGATGTAGCCGTTGTTGTCAGCGTCGAACTGCCCGAAATCAATCAGTGGGTCGACCAGATCAAGCGCATCCTTCACCATTCCCTGCGCGTTGTTTGGGTACGCCCCATCAAAACCCGTGGAACCATTGGCGTAATAGGCTTCGGTGTGCGGGAGCGTAACCCAGGCCACCACGGTGCTTTGCAGCGTAAGCGTGCCATAGGAGACTTCGGTGAAGTAGTCCTTTACGCTGCCCGTCGGCGCGATCGTGGCATGACCGCCCGTCGCATTAAAGAGCGTATCAAAGTCCGCCTGGGAGCGAATCTTGGTGCCGTCGTGGTCGCTGAATTGACAGAGAACCACCAAATTCTTCGCGGTTCCCACAGGACTGACTGCAACCGGACCTTGTTCCGCCGCCGCCACTCCGGTCGCCCCAGGAGCCCGGACGGATGGCGCCACCATCCGCAGTCGAGCATTCTGCACCGCCGCCGCCAAAGGTTTCACTCTTTGCGGCAGGCCGGTCGTCGCTGGATCGACCGCGCCCACCCGGTGCGCCGTCGGAGTCAATCTCCCGTCCCCAGCCAGTCTCGCGTAAACGTAAGTCGCCCCGCTTCGTACCACCGTGAAGCCCTTTTCATCCTCAAACCAGTTGGCGAATTCATCGCCACAGACTTTGAGCTGGATGATCGTCCCATCGGGTTGTTTCAACTCGACAGCGAAGGGGCTTGCATTGATCCCGAACAGCGCGGCAACGCTCGAAATCGAGAAAGCAAGGGCTAGGAGGGTGGGTTTCATGACGCGATAAGGGGGACCGCAGACTTCAAAGGCCGTCCCCGAGAATCCACACGTCCTGCGCGAGTTCCCAAAAACATCCTTTTGGAGCAACTCTCTCGACTTCCAGCCCGGTCCCAAGAGAGGTCAAGGCATCCTCCAAAAAATCCTCGCAGGTGAGCAAGAACTTTCTGAAGAAATTCGCTTAACGACTCACCGGGTTACATCAAAAGTGGATTGAGCCTGAGGATCGCGGCGGACTGGAGGCGTTATTTCTGCACCACCGAAGGGAAGGAATTCCACGAAACGCCGAACGCGGGAAGAACCTCGCCTTACGACAGGTCGATCCCAGGCACAGAAACGAAGGCCCGTGGCCTCACGCGAATCCACCGCAACCATGCCGCCCTTCCGTGGTTTCCTCCTGCCCGATCCCCCATCCGATGACCCGCGCCGCTTCAATCCTCCTGCTCCTCGCCGCCTCCGCCCTGGCGGCTCCTAAACCCAACGTCATCCTCTTCCTGGTCGATGACATGGGCTGGATGGATTGTGGGGCGTATGGCTCCAAGTATTACCAAACACCGAACATGGACCGCTTCGCCACCCAGGCGATGCGCTTCACGCAAGCCTATTCGCAGCCGTTGTGTTCACCGACCAGGGCTTCCCTTCTCACCGGCCAATCCTCGGCGCGGCATCGCATCACCAGCGCGAGCGGCCATCTACCACCCCAGGAACCCAACGCCACTTTCTATCCAGAGAAGGCGACCCCAAACGCCCCGCTTCTCATGCCGGAGAGCAAGAACTATCTGGAGCCGTCCGAATACACCTTGGCTGAAGCGCTCCAGGATGCCGGATACCGCACCGGACATTTCGGCAAATGGCACCTCGGTGCGACCGAACCGCATTGGCCGGAACGCCAGGGCTTCGATGTCGCCTTCCACGCGGAACCGAGCGCCGGACCGCCGGGGAACTACTTTTCACCCTACGGAGTGGTCCCGCCGGGGACACCCAAGGAAAAGGGAAAGAAGAATGTGATCGGCACGATCACGGACGGACCGCCCGGAGAATACATCACGGACCGGCTCACCGATGAAGCTCTCCAATTCATCGCCGCAGACGCCTCCAAACCGTTCTTCCTCAACCTCTGGCAGTTCGGCGTGCACGGCCCTTGGGGCCACAAGGAAGCCTACACCGCCGACTTCGCGAAAACGACCGATCCGCGCGGGTTGCAAGGCAATCCGGTGATGGCCTCCATGCTGAAGAGCGTCGACGAAAGTCTCGGCCGGATTCTCGATAAACTCGACGAACTGGGCATCGCGGAAAACACCGTGATCCTCTTCACCAGTGACAACGGCGGCAACGTTCACAGCATGACGGAGGACGATTCCAAGGGCGGCCGCGCTGAGACCGCGAATCCCACCGTGGCCAGCTATCGCAAATGGGCCGGGTTCCTCCCGCCGACGAACAACACGCCGTTGCGCGACGGCAAAGGCAAACTCTACGAAGGCGGGATCCGCGTCCCCCTGATGGTCCGCTGGCCTGGGGTGATTCCGGCTGGCACGACGAATGACACCGTGGTGGGCTGCATCGATGTCTATCCGACCGTGCTCGAACTCATCGGGGTAGCGCCTTCCGCCGCGCAGAAGGTGGACGGCGTCTCGTATGCGTCCGTGCTCCGCGGCACCGGCCCGCTCGCCCGGGAGAACTACTTCACCTGGTTTCCCCATCTCATTCCCGGAGTGGCGGTGCGGCAAGGAGATTGGAAATTGATCCGCCGCTTCGAGGAACGTCCGGACGATTACGCCGGGCTCCACGAGCTGTTCAACCTGGCGGACGATCCCAGTGAGACGACCAACCTAGCCGCCAAAATGCCGGACAAGGTCAAGGAGCTCGACGCCCTGATTGATGGATTCGTAGCGGACACCGGCGCTCTCTATCCAAAGCCGAACCCCGCTTACAAGCTTCGCGCCGCGATCGATCCGGTCCAAGGGCTGGCCCCGAAGTTCTGCAAAGCCACCGTCGTGGAAGGTGCGTTGCGGATCGAGGCGGACGGTCGGACGCCATTTCTCGGCACCGCTCAGGTCAAACTGACTGGCCCCATCACCATGACCCTGCGGGCCCGCAGCGGCCCGGGAGGTCCCGGCAAGGTGCAATGGAAGTCCGCCTCGCAAACCGAGTTTCCCGCCACCGGCCAGACCGCAGACTTCGTCATCCCCGCCAGCGCGGTCTGGCAAGACATCACCGTCGCGCTCCCGGTGGAAGGCCCCGCCGGAACCATCCGCGTCTATCTCCCCACGCCAGTCGAGATCGAACGGCTCCAATTCTCCGCCGCCACCGGAAAGCCCAAGCAATGGAATTTTGGCAAAGCTCGCTGAATCGATTGTGGCGGTGGCTTCCAGCCGCCGGGTCTAAGCTATAAATTCCTCGGCGGCTAGAAGCCGCTGCTACCCAATTCATGAAACTTCGATACCTCGCTCTGCTCCTTCCCGCAATCGCAAGCGCCGATGTCCGGCTTCCGGCGATCATCTCGGATCACATGGTTCTCCAGCGCGAAGCCGCCGCTCCGCTCTGGGGCTGGGCCGATCCGGGAGAAAGCGTGACCGTCACGATGGCCGGCCAGACCCAAACGGCCACGGCGGACGCTGCCGGCAAATGGATGGTGAAACTGACCGATCTCCCCGTTGGCGATCCCGCAACGTTAACCGTGGCCGGCAAGAACACCCTCGAAATCAAAGACGTCCTCGTCGGTGAAGTCTGGCTCGGCTCCGGCCAATCGAACATGGCGATGACGGTGAACCGAGCCAAAGACTACGAGCAGGAACAGGCTGCGGCGAACCTGCCAAAGATCCGGCAGTTCAAGGAGGCCTCCAGCTATGCCAAGGAACCTCAAACGGAATGCCACGGCACCTGGGAAATCTGTTCTCCGGAATCCGTAGGCGGATTCTCCGCGACGCTCTATTTCTTCGGTCGCGAGCTGCATCGTGAACTCGGCGTTCCGGTCGGCCTCATCAATTCCTCGGTGGGCGGCACGCCGATCGAAGCGTGGATCGATGCCTCCGCGCAACGCGCTGCGGAGCCGCTCAAGCCCTATCTCCAGGTCATGGAGAACCTGCGGGCGGCGGCGAAAGCCCCCGAGTTGCGCGTGCGTTACGAGAAAGCCCTCGCCAAATGGGAAGCGGAGAAGGCGCTGCCACGGGATCCCCAGAAGCCCCGCAGCCGCAAGCCAGAGGACCCGGTGCTCATGGCGGAGAAGAAGAACAACATGGGCGGACTCTACAACGGAAAGATCGCGCCCCTGATTCCTTACGGGATCCGCGGCGTCACTTGGTATCAGGGGGAAGCGAACAGCACGCCGGAGAAGTCCGCGTATTACGATGAGCTACTCACTCTCCTGGTCACGGATTGGCGCGCCAAATGGGGCAGTGAATTGCCCTTTGCTTGGGTGCAACTGGCCGGGCTCGATCGTCCCGGGGCCGATTGGTCCATCGTGAGGGAGGGCATGCTGAAGACCTTGGCACTGCCCGGCACCGGAATGGCGGTTGCGGCGGATATCGGCGAGGCAAACGACATTCATCCCAAAAACAAGCAGGAGGTGGGCAAGCGCCTCTCCCTTTGGGCGCTGGGCACCGTCTATCACAAAAGCGTTCCGGCGACTTCCGGACCGTTGCCGGTCGGCCATGAGATCCGCAGTGGAGAAATCGTCTTGCGCTTTACCCACACCGAAGGAGGGCTGAAAGCCAAGGGCGACACCCTCACAGGATTCTCGATCGCCGGAGAAGACGGCCAGTGGAAACCGGCGCAAGCCCGGATCGAGGGAGAAACCGTGATCGTCTCCCATCCGGAAATCACTGGGCCAAAGGCCGCCCGCTACAGCTGGGAGGGCTTTTCCGACGCCAACCTCTGCAACGGCGCCGGCCTCCCCGCCTCACCGTTCCGGACTGACTCGTAGCGGCAGCGGCTGCCACCGCCACGATCTCCCTGCACCACACAAGGTCTTGCCACAGTCTGAAAGCGCTTCCGCTACGAGAACGACGGAATTCTGCCGCAACCTCTTCCCCGTTCCGCGGTTCCCCCACCCTACCACTCGCCCCCATATGACTCACTTCCTTGCCATCGCGATGCTCCTAACCGCGTCCGGATTCGCCTGGGCCGCCCAGCCGAACGTCCTTATCTTCTATCTAGACGACATGGGTTGGGCGCAGCCCGGCTGTTACGGCGGCAAGCTGGCGCCCACCCCAAACATGGATGCCTTGGCGGCGAACGGGGTGCGCTTCACGAACGGCTATTCTTCCGGATGCGTCTGCTCACCGGGACGGGTGGGGCTCCTCACCGGCCGCTACCAAGCGCGCACCGGACACGACGCCAATCCGGCCCAACCCGGCCGGGATCTCCCGCTTAGCGAAACGCTGATGTCGCAACGCCTCAAGGAGATCGGTTATCACACCGGCATTGTCGGCAAATGGCATCTTGGCGCGACGGGGCCGGAGTTTCTGCCCGTCGCCCGCGGCTTTGACGATTCGATGGGGACGATCGGCAATCTGGGCGAAGGGAAGGGACCTTCGTTCTATCGCGGCAAGGAAATGCTCCAGGAACTCGAAGGCGCTCCGATCACCTCCCCCGTCTATGCACGGGAAGCCTGCCAGTTTATCGAAGCGAACCAGGACAAGCCGTTCTTCCTCCATCTATCCTTCAACGCAGTGCATTCCCCTGTGGTGGCTTCCCAGAAATGGCTGGATACCTTCAGCACCTTGCCCAAGCGGGAGCGGGCCTACGCTGCGCTCATCGCGGAAGCGGACGAGGCGATCGGCACGGTCATGACCAAGTTGCGCGCGCTGAACCTGGAAGAAAACACCCTGATCTTCTGCATCAGCGACAACCATGGAGCGTCCGCTGAGGCGGAGCAGCTTGGCCTGCGCGGTCACAAATGGCTCGTCTGGGAAGGCGGAATCCGCGTGACCTGGATCGCGCAGTGGAAAGGTCACGTGCCCGGCGGACGGGTAGTGCCGGACCCGGTCATCCAGCTCGACGTGCTCCCGACCGCCCTGGCGGCCGCCTCGGCGAAAATCAAACCGGAATGGGGACTGGACGGAGTGAACCTTCTGCCGCTTCTCGAAGGCAAGGTGGAGCATCTGGATCGCGAGGCTCTTTACTGGCGCTTCGGCGTGCAATACGCAGTGCGGCAGGGCGATTGGAAACTGGTCAAGGCGGGCAAGGATCTTCCGCCGATGCTCTGCAATCTCGCCACCGATCCCGGCGAACAAACCGACCTCACCGCCCAGGAACCGGACAAGGCGAAAGCCATGCAAGCGCTCTGGGACAAATGGAACGCCACGATGCAGCCGCCACGCTGGGAAGACCAACGCTGGAACGGCGAGGAGATCCGGGCCGAGCGCAAAAAGGCGAAGAAGGACAAATGATCAGGCCCAACGGGCCGGGACATGAAAGCCCAGGGCAAAGCGAGGAACGAGCGACGCCCTGGGTTCCATCCCGCCCCCGCCCAAGCCCTGTAAGGGCGAAACAACCGGTTGTCCCGCACGTAGCGCGCGGAGCATGACGCCAAAACGAGCGACACCGCGTCGTCGTTCTTGCGGTAGTGCATCAGCGCATTCGCGACGGCGGTGGTCCACTTAGGGTGAAGGCGTTCGAGCAAGGAAAGCTCCCCCGGCCGGAAATCTCAAATAGTGCGTGGCAGCTCCCGCCATGCGTTTGCGACGCTGGAAATGATGCGCGACAGCTCCGACTATGAACACGCGACGCGGGAAATGATGCGCGGCGGCTCCGGCTATGCACTTGCGACGCGGGAAATGATGCGCGGCGGCTCCGGCTATGCACTTGCGACGCGGGAAATAGTGCGCGGCGGCTCCGGCTATGCACTTGCGACGCGGGAAATGATGCGCGGCGGCTCCGGCTATGCACTTGCGACGCGGGAAATCGTGCGTGGCGGCTCCGGCTATGCACTTGCGACGCGGGAAATCGTGCGTGGCAGCTCCGGCCATGCATTTGCTACGCTTGTAATAATGAGTGGCAGCTCCGGCTATGCACTGAACCTCCGCGAACAGCCGTCGCGTTCAGCGGTCGATCCTGCTGCGCCTTGTTAGCCATGGCGGACCCTTCAGCCTAGGGGACCCGATTCTGCCTTAGGTTTATGGTTGTAGCCAATAGTCAATCAAATCTTGTTCGATAGCTGCTCGCGAGAACGCAGAGTCAATGTCTGTTGCAAGAAATTCAAGAAATCTAGCAACAGTGGCCTTCTGATACGGCGATAAAAGGGAATACTGTGATCGCCTCAAATCGTCGAGACCCGACAGGCTAATGCGCAATCCCATATGATACTCGCCTCGAAGTTCGCAGCAAATAAACGCTGGCAAATGAAATCTCATACCTTCAGGATCGAAGAACGACAGGCTACTATGACAGGCATTCAGATGCTTCGATTCGATGCGTCTCCAATCCTCTTTTTCGTCCTTAGCGCGTTTCCTACCTCTTTCTTCAGTCGTTTCGTAGTCATCAATTGCCTGTCCTTCGAATAGCCCGACGCCTTGTCCCAATTTCACGGTTTGAAACGCTTCTGTGACTTCGGCAGCAATTTCGTTCGCCAGTTTCAGGCGGTCTTTCGATGGCTCGGAGTATAGATTGCGTTCTTCGAATCCGCGCAACCTGCGATCATCAACGTCTTGGCGTGTCAGGAAGCGCATTTTATTGGCAGAACGTCAGCGGACACCCGATCCGATCAGCGTTCGGTGTGCGCCGCCTTTGTTCGGTAATGTTGGACTCTCAGTCTGTGGGGATCTGCTCGGGCAGTGATTCTGTGTAGGAAGCTACAAGGCGTAACAGATATCGCTGGTATTCGCCAAACCGTGGATCCTCCGGACGATAACAATCCCCGTGACAATCTATGTAGATAAATCGGAGAAAATCGAGCACTAGCGCTTTTGACACTCCGACAGGAAAGGATCGTCCGCTTAGCGGGATGCAGAGTAAGGTGGAGCGATGCTCTCTGGCCGTCGGCTCAAGCGATAGGCGCGGTGCACGATAGTCGAAATGAAATTGGAACGCTCGGAGCCCTAGAGACAATGCAGTCAGTTTAAATAGGGCAGGGCGCGCACGCCGCTCCCGAGTTTCTTCGTCACTGGTCGATCCCGGATCAGGGCACAACGTATCAAAAAATAGATACTCGCAATCGCGCTGTTGCGCTGAGAGAATGTCCCGTAACTTTGCGGTTAATGCCTTCGCAGCGCCACTGCGCGTAGATTCATCACTCTTATCGATTGCGTAGTAGCTGATCATGGCCCGCCTCTGCTGGTTGTAGTAGTGACAGAAGATGAAGCCTGTAACGACCTCGCCGTTCTTGGCAACGAGAATGACATTCTCCAACACGCCGTAATGTCGATCGGTCAACACTGGACTCGTAAGGAATTCGAGTAGGACTTCTGGGGAATAGTTGGTTCCATCATTCTGAAACAGATTAGTATATAGGGCAACTATTCCGCGCGCATCGTCGTAGTTACCCTCGGTCATGCGGCTTACAGAGATAGATCCGACTCCCTTCCTTTCGAAAAAGCGACGCAGATCATCAAGACTGTTGATAGTCTTTCGCTCCCGCAAGAACGAAGGCAATTCCAGTGCAGGATGAGTGAGGTAAGTGACGATCGTGAGGCCAAGAATCTCAGCGACTCCCACTTCATAGTTCACCCAGTGTGATTTAAGACTTGCTGGTGAGGAGATGACAAGCAGGACATCCGCACCTTTCAATCCCGTCAGAATTTCGTTCTTAATTTCCTCTCCTGCTTCAATGTTCTTCTCGTCGCGAAAGTAAGGAATTCCTTTGGAATCGAGTATCGATTCTATCGAGTGGGCAACTTCGTCGTCGACGTGCGAGTAGCTGAGAAACACTTTCATTTACTGAGACCGAACAGTATTTATTCGTAGCGTCGCAGGTGGTGATATCCGTTTGGGCTCACCGGGCCAGAATGGCGCGAATTCCCCGTTGGGGCAAGGAGATTTCGGGCCCAAGGTCCGTCTATCAGGACAGAGGCGGTGATCGGATCTGGGGTGAATCACCGACGCTGATCTCACTGGCGTCAACGGCTTCGGAGGCGGAAACCCTGGGGCCAATGGATTGGTGGGAGGGACCTGTTGGAACAGGCTGTGAAGAAGTCAGGTCTGGCCACAACGGTGCGGAGGCTGGCCTTCCCATTTTCCCTGAAAGAGTACAGAGGACACCAAGAGCACAGAGAATTGGGGTCGGGGACAGTAGTGTTCGGCATATGGATTGCTTGGAGTGGGACCGGTCCCGATGAGATGCGCTTTTTGGATTGGCTTCATCCCTGTGGTCATGAAAACGGCGGGAAATTACTGGGAGGCACTCGCGGGGCGTG